>ODAI010056156.1_pt1 | contig 37133 bp, 23 predicted proteins | sample 1539321 | NCBI WGS metagenome assembly ODAI01 (sample SAMN02144231, study PRJEB22623) | gut metagenome | biome: sheep rumen | host: Ovis aries | place: New Zealand
AACAGTACCACAATACCATATCATGGCTATATTCGTGTTGATAACAGCCTTGTGTTCTGTAATGGTGACCAAGTGCTCGATAACCGCGGTGATTTGGGTACGGTGGCTGATGTGACATCTGTTAATGGTGATGGTCAGGACTATGTTTTTGGCACCTATAACATCTTCGACCGCGATATTCGCCTGCACTTGCAGAATGAGTCATGGCCACGCGGCTTTTTCCTTGAAGGATTTACCAAACCTGATATTACCGGTTTCCTGCCGGCAGGTTATTCTTGCACCCTGCAGCGTGTTATGCCATCAAGCAATGGTGTGAAAAATAATCGGTGCATATTCACGCGCACTGATCGTTTGGCGACAACATATCCGGTATTCGTGAACCCTTCGCGTAACGTCGGGCACTCTGTTGATAACGACAAACCGCTCTTCGGAGGAGTGGTGTCCTATATGCCGCTCAATACCAACCCCGCAGTCAATGCAGCCTCTTATAACCAACGCGGCGGTGACGACTGGCCCGCACGAAGCGATATTGAGGACTATGACCGTAGCGACAGACAACGCCGTAACAGTGGTGGCGCACCAGATGTAGGAGCGATAGAAAACACCAACCTGCCTAATTCCGGCGAGGTGATTTACGTAACCCCGGAAGGCGCCGGAAAAAGAGACGGCTCATCATGGGAGAACGCCATAGCCGGCAATACGGTATATGTGCTTAATGACGTGGCAGGTCCCGAACTCGCATCAGGTGATTATATAGACCCCGAAACAACATGCGACCGGGTGCTTGATAGCAACGGTACTCCCGTGCTTACCACTGACCAAAAATACTGCGGAGGATGGGGAAAAGTGTGGATAACAGCTAAAACAGAAAGCGTAACAACAACTTCCACTATTGATGCCCTTATTACTGAAACTAATATATATACCGGTGGCGGACCTGACGACCGTACTGAAACCGGCGAACCATATCATGATGTCATCTCGGAAGTTACGGTGCAAAGCAGTGGTGAGTCAGCAGGTTTCACTCCCGGCTATGATTATGACGCACGGTATCCCTATGGTGAAATTTCCGGAGCCTCACGCACTTTCTGGAGAGCAAATCCATATACGGGCAAAGCCGGAGACTACAACAAGGCTTCATTTATTGCCGGTGTAAACACTAACGGGTGGATTAATAACGACAGAGCGGAACGCTATGTCAGCGGTTTGCAGTATGCGGTAGAGAAGGCTTCGCAAGTTAACAAGGCTTTCCACAAGGACTCTGTGCAGGTGTGGGTCGGAGCAGGCACTTATAACGACTACAAGGGATTTGTCATGCGCGACAGCGTGAAAGTGCTTGGAGGATTTCCGCGTGGGAAATACCATGCGCCGGGATTGGCGGAACGGCAGGCACTGATGTCAGATGTGGTAAGTATTCCCAAAGCGCATACAGCAGAAAATTTGGACCCGGAAAATTATGAAACGATATTGCAGATTTCGGACGTAAACCCAAGGCAAAGCGACAAACAACTTCTTAACCAAGATGCCATAAAATATTGGGACGATGACTATTCTGTGGATATCGTCAGCGATACCGAAACCAAAGAAGAGTCAACAATCCTTAGAACCAACACCTACACTTGGTCTTACGCCACCACGGATGTCTCCACAACATACATCCGTTATCATGATATGCTTTATTCACCGAATACCAATGTGTTTGCGAAAAATACCAGAAATAAAATTGATAAGGATGGCAATAACGTTAACAATAATTTCATTGCCGGAGATGAGGTATTCGGTGGTATTACGTGGGTGTCGGGACAGAAAGTCGTTTATCAGTATTTCGGTCCCAAGAAAAACAACACGACTCCGTGGCCCGATGCCAACGGCAATAAAAGTTGGGAACTGGCTTATGAAGACAGAAAGAATAATATTGACTTTAATACGTGGGGTTTTGATGATAATAGAGACGTCCTTGATGCGTCCGGTGAAGCAATCGGAACAGACCCGCGAGGTATGCTGTTGCAGGGTGTGATGAACACCATGAGTGTTTGGCAGACGCTGAAAAATGTGCCCGAAGGACCTTATAAATTACAAATTGACTTGGGGGCTTACTATACCAAATTTGTTGACGATACCATCACAGGAATAACATTCTTTATAATTGCTTCCAACGGTGATACTCTGACAGAACAACCCGTCTATTGCAAGAGCGACAAACTTAGAAGATTTGAGTTCATGTTCAATCAGCCCGAAACCGGTGATTTGATTATTCGTCTAATGTCGGCTCCCGGCTCTCATGTTACTGACCCGTCAACAGGAGATTTTAATGTAAACAGTGACAACTATCGAAAGGTTTGTATGTCCAACGTTCATCTTTATACCATTGACGGACAGGACTATGTATTAACCAACACCAGTGAAAACAAGACCGTAAGCGGCACATCTGCTCCCCAAACAAGAAACCTCTACAATTATACATCTCAGACTCATCGCACTACACTTCGCAAGCGTGTGCTGACTATGCCCGATATTTGCGTTCCCACCTATGGTGGCGGCGGTATTGGCGATCCGGTGAATTTTGGAGTGACCTTTGGGGACGAATTGGCGCATACTGACCGTGTGACAGGCGCAAGCAAAGAACTGCGTACCGCCTCTACGTTGACAAAGCAGGAAGACCCACATTATGTGGAGTATAATGATATTTACTGGGACGGCTTCACCATTCGCCATGGTTTTCTTTTCGACGAGGCTATGGCCCATGGCGGCGGTTCCGGTGTCTGCATGTATGAAGGAGCGCACTTGCAGAACTGTATAGTTACCGACAATGTTTCAGCATGCCGCAATGTTAAGGGCGGTGGCATATTCTGCGACGGAGCAACATCAACAATTGAGGGATGTTTCGTGCTCAACAACACTTCTACCAGTGGCACAGCAAAATACCAGGAGCAGATTTTTGCTGGCGGTATGTTTATGTATGAGGGTACATGCTTCAATTCGCTGTTCGCTAACAACTATTCTGAAGGTTCGGCAGGTGGAATTGGCTTCTGCGTAGGGCAATTCTTCAATAACACGGTAGCCTATAATATATGCAACCTTAAAGAAAACAATCAATATAGTGGTGGTGCCATATCCTTGGCAACGTCTTCCAATCCTAACTTATTCGTTGCCAATACCATAATATATGGCAACAATGGCATTGCCATTCGTGACCGTAATACTGACTATAGGAAAGTGAACCCCTTCCTGCATTGCTATATACAGTCCGCTGTCGCGCAGCCCTACGCCGCTACCAATCGCAATGCCGGCAACTGGGGAACAAGCACCGGCAGCAACAGGAATTATGGAATAAACAACATCTACCTCAATGGTGTCGCGCCTTCGGCTGACAACACGCCTTTCGCGGCAGACTTGACCAATGGGACATATACCGCCAATGCCCGAACCACTAACGACTTCCGGCTCGCGTCAGGCTCTATTTGCGTCAATCACGGCACAGAAGATTTTAAGGGCACGTTCTATGAAGCATTGATACAAAAAGGATATTCTGACACGCAAATTCAGAATATGTTCGTGTATAACAGTGTCAAGGACGTTATTCTGCCCAATAACGATGTGGCATTTACGGAACGTATTAAGGACTGCAAAATTGATATGGGAGCATACGAGTATGATGGCGCCAAGGAAATCATGCCTGACACCATCACGCATCCCGGGTATGCGATTTATTATGTTTCGCATAACGGCAATATACTAGGCAATGCCAGTGCCGACTCACCAATCAATGCCGCCTGCAAGCTGAAACTGCAACTCGTCATTGACGCTGCAGGACGATATAAGTATAAACTGATGACCGACGAGCACTATGCTACAGTCAACACTACACCCATAAGCGCCGCACCTGACAAATCATGGGTGGTGCAGATACGTCTTGCCGGTGACTCTACCGACACGAAACTCGCTATAGCGGAGTCGGACACTTACGTACCTACGCGTTCTACCAAACATAGTGTACTCAACTATGCAGATAATCCTCTTGACTATTCGTTCATAGTGCCACACGGCATACAGATTCTTGGAGGATACACAACTGATTTCTATCATATCGATGACGTCACGGGTGACATAGTTGACGAACGCGACCCATTGACATTCAAATCCATATTCTCCGGTATATCGCAATCAGTGACAGGTGTTGCCGGTAAGGTCTATCATGTGGTGACATTTACCGAAGACCTCTTCGACTATGACCAATTTATCAAGAAGAATGATGATGACAGCGAGGGCGGTCAGCTCAAGGTCATAACAGGCGAAGACAACCGCACCGTGCTTGATGGTATATTTATTCAGGACGGCTTTGCCAACTCTCCGGATAGTGAGGACCGATACGGCGCAGCGGCAGTAGTAACCTCCTATGCACATATCCGCAACTGTGTAGTGCAAAACAATGAAGCTATATCATACGGCGGAGGGCTATATCTCAAACCCGGAGCTTTGGTCAGCGGTGCCATTATCAAGAATAACTCCGCTAACATCGGAGGTGGTATTTACGTTGAGCAACCTGCCGACAATGTTGTCAATAGTAGCACCTACGCTCGAATATATACCAGTACCGTTTGTCATAATTCTGCTTCGACTCGTGCCGGAGGACTGTGGTTCGATAAAAATGTGCGTGTCAACTCATCTGTGTTCTGGAAAAACACCTCTAACGACTTCGCCAATGTTGCCGGACAGTTTACTACAGCCGAGTCAGGTGACAATATCGACTATCCTTTCGCCAGCACAGGCGTGGAGGTGCGTCGTATCGAAGGTATGGGTAATATCGAACTGTCAGCAACAGGTACCGAAGGTGTACGTTGGGACAGATACGATCCTTTTGATGACCCGATGTATTATCCAATTGAAATGTCTTCAACACTCGCTCGTTCGGGTATGACATACGTTGAGTGGCGCTCACTAAAATCTATATATACCACTCTCGACTCCACGGATATAGCCGGAGTAAGCCGGTTGCGTTGGGATATACCTCACTATGAACGCGGCTATTATTGGGACGACACTCTCGTCATTAAGAATAATGATTTCATAGACATGGGGGCTCGAGCCATCAATAAGTCCTATATTATTGAACCTGACCTCACGAGAGCTATGTACCGCATCTATGTCGTGCACACTGAAATCCTTGAGTCAGAAGCAGCACGTGCCTTGCAAGATAATAATAATACCGACGATAACTCGCTCATGTACCGACAGATGGGCTCCAGTTTCCTCAATCCATTCCATAGACTTGGTGATGCGTTCAACTACATCATAGCACTGCGTAAGAAAGACCCGCAGTACCGCAACAAACGTTTTGAGATATTCCTTGAAAAAGGTGATTACGTGCCATTTAAGAATGCTTTCGGCGAGGAAGACAAAGTTCGTACCAATACATTCACTATCCCCGAAGGTGTGTCGGTTATAGGTGGCGTGAGCCACGTGATGGAAAATCACAGTTATTGCCAAGCAGGCTATTTCGATAAATATACCATGGACGAACCTATCGGTGGCACTGACGATGTTGTGGTTACTACTGACAAAGGTGTGACATACATTCTCAACAACGCTTCCACAGAACGAATAACACTCGACAGACCCATGGAAGATTACAACAAGAACTCGGTCATCGAACCTTGGGAACTACACCGCCGTTCTGTGCTGTCAGGCAATGCTATGGCTAACGATGTTTCAACACATATTTATCACGTGGTAACATGCTATGCCGATAGTATGCAACTCGGTCTGCAACCTATCAAATATAAGAATTTCAATAGCACTACCATGCGACTCTCCGGGGCCATAGCCGGACGCGATACCGCTGACTATAAGCTTGAGTGTGAGGAGTCGAAAGTGGCACGCAGTATTATCCTTGACGGATTATTCATCGAAGGCGGATATGCCAACCAACTTGATAGCGCCGACTATAACGGACACCTTTATCAGCGCAAAACATACTATCGAGGTGGCGGAATACTCGTTGATGGCAACTGGACACATGACTTCAACTCCGGCGATGACTTCATACCTAACGTAACCACTGCCGCGAACTACAACATACCGCTTGTGATACGCTGCTGCCAATTTAAGGATAATATGGCAGCAAACGGAGGTGCAATATACTCCAATGGCGACTTACATATCTTCAGTTCACACTTCTCGCAGAACTATGCCCAAGGTCCTATGACCAAACTCGGACAGTCACTCATTCCATGGTCAGCAGGCGGATGCATAGCCACCAACTCTGACTGCAACGTCATCAACTGCCTGTTCGACAACAATGAGGCTAAACGCGGTAACTACCCAATCATTGTGGATAAGGCTTCTGATGAATATATCGAAGATGCTGATACACGCCAAGGCTTCGGGGGAGTAATTTCTGCTTCTCACCATAGTATCGTGCGTGCCCTCAACTGCCATTTCGTCAAGAATAAGGCGGTGGCATATCCGGCAATATTCAACTTCCGACCCAACTCGTCTTATGCCGATGCTGACTCTATGCACTTTGCCGTGAACAATATCTTCTGGGGAAATGAGGCCTCAGGCATTGCACGTACCAATGCCAGCGATTCTGTGAAGCAGGTGTTCACGGAAAAGTACAGCCACCAGCCGGATGGCATCATGTACTACAACAAACAGGAACTTGAACGTTACAATAGATTATACGCTGAATATAACGAACTGATAGCCGACAACTATATGTCCGAGGAAGCAAGCAACAAACTTGATTCACTGCGCACACAAGCTAATATGATGGAAGGCGTATATTTCAGTGCTTACGAAAAAGGTAAGGGCTTGGCTGTGGCACAACCACGTCCCGATATGTATGTCAAGCATGGAGAGGCAATGCAGGAATACAGAGCCATGCCTATGCCCACAAAATCAAATGGTGAGGCTGACCTGTCAGATATGTTCACGCGCCTGAGAGGTAACCATAATATTTATGTTGACGCCAATAATGAAGCCACTATGGGCTTGCATTTCGTTCAGCCGTCAACCACAGCCGGTACCGATGGATATGAAGAAACCGCTGACTGGCTCATGTCACGCCTTAATGCAACGACAGACCAAGGGTGGGGATTTATCAAACAACGTGTAAGGCGAAACGTTGAGTGGTGGGAAAATACTGGTGACACCAATAGTCCAGCAACGCATTTCAGCGACTCAACAGCGGCGGCGGCAGCATTCCCCGATGGTGGAGCATTCCCTGTATATGGACTGGAGACCGCTGACTTTGAGGCGACAGAAGACTTCGCACTCTATAATTTCTTCAGCAAAAAGAACGAATTCAGGTATAATATGCCACTCGCTCCAGTAGGCACGCAGCACTATATGCAATATACTCGTGAGGGGGATAGTCAGCAGAACGAGATGATACGTATCTCGGCTTATCCAAAGCATGGCATCGACTCCGTGTTTATCGATATGGGAATCTACGAATACCAGTATGTACAACTCCGCTTGCCCGGTAGCGAGATAGACACCATTTGGGTTACAACAGAGCCACGAGGTGATGTCGTAACCGATGGTACAACATGGGAGAAAGCCACCGATCGTCTGCAGGACGCAATAGACCTACTGCTGCAGTCGCATAACAACCATGATAAATATATCTGTCTGCTCGGAGGACATTACGCACCGCAAGCTCTATTCCAAGGACGATATACATTCATGATTGAGATGCCTAATGACTATATGAGCCTATACCTGCCTGACTACGCTACCAACGAAACGCCTTATTCCATTCCTTCGCTCACATTCCTCGGCGGGTGGAGTACGCAGGCAAAGGACGAAGGACGTGATATGGAAAAATATCCCACAGTATTGGAAATGCGTGAAAATGCCCCTGCCGATGCTTTGAACCAGATTGTCGTCATAGAGGATATGACACGACGCTTCATGCGACGCACATTCCGCGCACACGACTTCGAAAGAGACTCTACGGTGGTCCCGATTACATTTGACGGAATAACATTCCAAAACGGTCACGCATTGCAAGACCTTACAACGGATGGTATCAATGCCAGTAACCTTAACAACAATGGTGGTGGAGCTATCTATTATCGTTTCCAGCGAAAATATGATAATAACCAAGGAATTTTAACACCAGATATGGATGTGCCCCTCTATCCCACAAAAGTCGTGGTAGATGGCACTACGAAAATTGAACTGCCCAAACTGACAATATCTAACTGCATATTCCACAATACAGGTCAGCGTACTTCCGACCCGCATTTCCGCGCTTCCACAGTGCGTATTGACCAAGGCGGCGGATATGCCCTTATCGTCAATTCGCTATTCCATTCCAATGCCGGAGATCCTATCTTCGCACCGCTGCCACCAAACGCATTAACGTCAGAAAAATTGCAGCAAGTGCCAAATAATGTCAAGATTATCAACAGCACATTCGCCCTCAATGATGGACATATAAAAATCCATTATCCCAATGCTGAAATTCATAACTCGTTGATATGGTGCGATGACTTGCTCAACGACACTACCACACAGCTTTCGCTGGGTTCTACAGAATTCATTAAACACACCAATACTGCAGCCACGGCAGGTATGTCGCATAATGCCGTCTATGGCCTCTTCGACATCGAAGATGCGCAGCATAACGAGTCGCTATCATGGAATAACAAAGATGTTTTCCACGGTCCTAACTTCGTAGATCCAATCATCGACGCAACTACCGATGAGCAACGTATTAATCGTGATTTCCACCTCAATCCATCAGTACGCACTATGAACAAGGCTGATGAAAGCGTATATTTCAATAATGTATTCTCGCGTCAATATCCCGAACAACCTCTCGAACTCTATTGGAAACGAGCCGTAGGTCTGCACTCAGATACCGTGAGCACAGTAGGCGAAGATATCGACCTTTCTGGCAAGACGCGTGTCATGGGCGAAAAGATGGAACGCGGACCTTACGAATGTCGTGCCATACTGCAACGTGTACTCTACGTTCAACCAACGCGACCGCAAGCTATTGCGGGAAATGGTTCGTCATGGCTCAACGCGTTCGGACAAGGACAATTGCAAAATGCAATCGACGTGGCGGCGGTATATACTTACCTCAATAGTACACTCGATGACGAGTCACGACGCTCATACGTGTTTGTCAAAGGTAGCTATGACGCTGATGACGAACGCAATATTATAGCTCGTGACGGTGTATCAGTATATGGCAGCGTTCCGCAGAACTTCATCGATACGGTAGTGCTTAACAACTCACTCAATGCCTATTCCAATGCCGAATGTCAGCGCTATGTTAATGAAATCAAAGCTGTGCGACAAGGCATAGCATCAGAGTATGCCAATCCTACGCGTATCAATAACCTTTCTGATATGGAAGACAATATCGCCAATGAGAGCGTATTTGACGGCTTCTTATTTACACCAGGAAAAACGACAATTCAAGGTTCACCGATATCGCTGCGAGGCGACAGAACAATTGTGCGAAACGTTGTTGTAACCGGCTATGACATTTCAGACGCACCTGTTGTGGATCTCAAGTCAGGATTACTCTATAACGCACTGCTCTATGATAATAGCGCACCGGAAATCGTCAAAGTTGGTGAGAATGGACTCGTGCTTAATACTACTGTGGTGACATCTAATGCAGGACAGATAACAATCAATGCTCAAGAGGCCGATGAAGCTTCAGTTGTCAACACCGTAACACTTAATAGCGGTGATAGTTTACTGGCTAGAGTAGGTGATACACAATTCGTGAATTGCAACACCATGACAGGTATGTTCACGCCTTACTTCACTTCCGTCGAAGGCTTCGTATTGCCGGCATATCTCGCTTCATTCCCACAACTACACCTGCAACTCCATGAGCACTCAGTTCTCATCAATTCGGGGCTTGAGACAGCCTTGTTTGGTGTCTCAACGGCCGGTGCCAACGATAGTCAAGTAAGCAACCTGTTCTCGAAATATGTTGACCATATTCATTTCGACCGAGACCTTGATATTCTGGCTAATCCGCGACGTATCAATCAAATTGATGTGGGTGCCTATGAGACATGGAAGATTCTTGAATCAACGACAATGCATGCCACCAATGCCACCAATGCATATTCAGGCGACAACCCCGAAGTAACGGAAAGCGACCTTAACCTCAAACGCAATGCATTTACAACTAACTATGGAGGTAATATCTATCCGCACGATGGTTCGGTACTATACCTGATGCCTAATGCCAATCTTGTGGTTGATTATGACACCGATGAAGAAGATAATCTCATACCTCTGTTCGGTAATGAGAGTGCCATACGTCCGGCATTTACTTTATTCTCAACCGGTTCTTCACTCTATGGGCAGGGAAATACAATCCGTTTGCCATACGTGGCTACAGAACATCGATTTGAAAACCAGCGCTACGCACTCATGTCGCTGCCTTATAAGATATCTATCGATGACAACTATATTTCTGAACCAACTGATAATGATGACCTCTATCAAGTAGCGCAACCGGTACCCGTAACAGCATATCGTTATGACGGAGATTTGCGCGCAGCTCACAACTATAGATTCCAAAATGATCAGTCACAGTGTTGGATAGAACTGCCCGATACTATACATGCCAACCAGGGATGGTTGCTCGACTTTGGACAGGAAAGAACCATGACCCTGCGATTTACACAAAGTGAGGAAACGGGCAATAAATTCGTTTATACCGAACGCGGAGAGGATAAAACAATTACGCTCACTCAACATGATCACCGCCATGCAGGAATAAATGGTGGAGGACTCAACTTCACGAGGGCCGAAGATATGGGTTGGAATCTCATAGGACAGCCTTATATGATTAGTAACTATAATACTGCCGAGCCTGTTGACTACACCTACGCAATGAATATGCCGCACCTGTTCTACCTCATGAATGGAGCCGGAGACTACTTACTCGCTCCCGAACAGGTTCTCACGCGACAATCATGGGCTACTGGAACCACTATGCCTCTTGGAGCAGGATGTTTTACGCAGACGGCGACACAAGGCGATACAGAAACACTGACATTCGCACTGCCGTTCTTCAATTTAGCGCAAAATTCGGCTCCGCATCGTATGCAAGTCATGATGACTCCGATAGGCATAGACCCGCAACTCGGAGCTCCGGCACGAAGTGCGCTTGCCGGCGAATTGAGACATGAAAATCGACTGTACGGAGATCTAATAGAAGTAATACCCGATGAAGAAGCTCCCAAAACTATCGACTATGTGTTGGGCAGAGACGGTGTCAAATGGACGGTAAATAATAATCTCACGTCGCTCTATGCACTCAATAGTTCACGTACCACGCAAATGTCGCTGCTCGGACAGGCACCGACAGAAACCGACATACCGCTCGGAGTCAATATAAAAAATGATAATATCTATCGCTTCTCATTACCTGACCCTGATGCTTATTCCAACTACGGATACGTATGGCTCATTGATAGGGCTCTGAACCGCACAGTGAATCTGCTCGATAATGACTACACGGTGACCTTGGCAGAAGGTAGAGACAATAACCGCTTCCTATTACGCTTTGGAGGAGTGCCACTCTCTGAAAATGGCAAAAGGAACTACATAGTATTTACTCATGACGGCAACCTTAATATCCGCGGACTTATTCGTGGTGACAAGATTTCGGTTTACAGTTCTACAGGAAAACTCGTACACCGGGCAATAGCCACACAAGCGGAATATACAACACCGCTTTATGTGCAAGGAGGATATGTAGTAAGAGTTAACGACTACACGCACAAGGTAAGACGTTAAAAGTGTTTTTATAATGTATAGATGCTTAAACGGCTGTTAAACTTATGCTTAATAGCCGTTTAAGCGTTTTTTCGATAGCTTAGTATAGCCCACAGGGCGGTTGTAAGACCTATGATAAGTAATATCGCCCATTGTTGAAAAATATCGCCAAAATTGCCACCACGTACAAATACGGTTCGTATTGCATCTATGAAGTAATGAACCGGATTAACGTATGTGGTGCAGAAAGCCCATTGAGGCATGGAATTGACAGGTGTGAATAGACCACTCAGCAAGAGTAATATGACAACGAAAAACCACATCACGAACATCGCTTGCTGAAGATTGTCGCTGTAGTTGGAAATAATCAGTCCGAAAGAAGAAAAGAATAACGCTAAAGTAGCTGTCAGAAGATATATCAAAACTATATTCCCCACACAACTTATATCATATAGCAACCATGAGAGTAATAAACATTCGCTTACTATAAAGAGTGCTATGAGCCAATAAGGTATGATTTTGGCTGTGATAAACTGCCATTTGAGCACCGGTGTAACATTGATTTGTTCTATGGTGCCTTTTTCTTTCTCGCTGACGATATTCAGAGTGGGTAAGAAGCCACATATCAGCATGACGATTATGGCGAAAAGAGCCGGAATCATAAATACTTTGTAGTTCAGATATTTGTTGTAGAGTACATTTGTTTGAGGCGCAACTTTTGAAGTGTTTACTGATTGATGTCTTGCTATTAGTCTATTTATTATCTGTGTGATACATGTCGAACCTATTGAGCCTTTTGTACCATTTACGGCATTTGCGGCAATATTAATCCGAGGCTTTAGACCGCACTCTAAATCACGTTGATAATGAGGAGGTATGGTTATTACTATATCAGTTATATTGTGCTCTATATTATTGAGCGATGATTGGTATGATGTGCTCACAGATGTGAGTATAAAGTGGTTTGATGCCCCTATGTCATTAATCAGTTCACGTGATAGTGTGCTATGGTCGTTGTCAACAACTTCTACACGGATGTTCTTTACCTCCATATTCATCACCCAAGGCATTACGCACATGATGACCACAGGGAAGGCGATGATTAGTTTCGGAATAAAACGATTACGAAAGATTTGTAAAAATTCTTTTTGCAGTAAATATGTAAGTATCATGGTGATTGTTATTCTAATCTCTTGTTAAACTTAGCCAATGAAACGCTCAAGATAACTATTGTCATGGTTGTGAGTATCATTATTTCTCTTGCCACTTCGTTGATGCCAACACCCATAATCATTAACTTACGCATGGCTTCGATGTAGTATCGTGGTGGTATTATAGCGGAGATATATTGCAGTATTTTAGGCATTGACTCTATCGGAAACATCATACCTGACAGCATGACAACAGGCATTAGCAGCAACATAGCTGACATCAATAGAGCCACAAGTTGAGTTTTTGCTATGTTGGATATCATCAATCCCAGAGAAAGGGCAAGTGCTATGTAGATCGCTGATACAAAGATGATAAGACTTAATGAACCTTTTACCGGTACGTCAAGTATAAAACGCGACATAAGTAGTATCGTTGCAAGAATACCAAATGCCAGTAATAGGTATGGTACTGCTTTAGCGATGATTATCATAAGAGGTTTAGCCGGTGATACGAGGAGGACTTCCATCGTTCCGCGCTCTTTCTCTCGAACGATAGATATGGATGTCATCATGGCGCATATCAACATAAGCAACATACCCATGATAGCAGGCACGAAATTATATGCAGACTTCATTCGCGGATTATAAAGCATGACACTATTGACCGTTGACACCGAATTATTGAGCAGCACAGCCGTAGCATAGTTGCTCCATTGTTGTGCCATATTTGGATCCGCACCATCAACGATAAATTGTATGCCTTGTTTAGAACTTGCAAAATCAGGTGTGAATACTATTGCCATATCAGCTTTTTGGCGACGAATGAGGGCTTCGGCATGCTGTGGTGTTGAGGTAGTGCCGACAATGGTGAAGTATTCCGAGGCACTCAACCGATTTATGGCTTTGAGGGTCGCGAAATCCTGAGATGTGCTGACAACCACTGTGCGCACATTGCGAACATCAGTAGATATGGCAAAGCCGAAGAGCAACATCAATACTGTAGGCATACCGAAAAGTATCAACATGGTACGAGCATCACGAAGTATATGACGTGTTTCTTTGATGACAAAATTAAAAAATTGTGACATAGTACTTTATTCTGTAATATGTTATTATTCGCCGCGTTTTGCTTGCCTTGCCAGCATTGTAAATACGTGGTCCATATCTGGCTGGCGGAATTGTGTGATAAGTTGTTCAGGCGAGCCGATAGCCTTGATTTTACCATCAACCATGATAGATATACGGTCGCAGTATTCGGCTTCGTCCATATAGTGTGTGGTGACAAACACTGTTATGCCGCGCTTTGCTGCTCCTAGTATCAGTTCCCAGAACTGACGTCGGGTCGCGGGGTCAACACCTCCCGTGGGTTCGTCAAGAAATACTATTTGAGGCTCATGGAATATGGATACTGAAAATGCCAGTTTTTGCTTCCAACCGAGTGGAATGCTACCAACTAAATCATCAGCGTGGTCTGCGAATTGCAGTTGTTCCAGTAACTCTTTGCTCTTTCGCTCAATCTCTGATGAACACATTCCGTATATGCCACCGAAGAGACGTAGATTCTCCCTGACAGTGAGATCATCGTAGAGCGAAAAACGCTGGCTCATATATCCGATGTTTTTCTTGATGTCTTCATATTGGGTACTTACGTCATAGCCTGCAACAGTACCTTTGCCCGATGTAGGTTGGCTCAAGCCTGTGAGCATACGCATGGCGGTGGTCTTACCGGCGCCATTAGCGCCAAGAAAACCGAATATCTCACCGCGATGCACTGAGAAACTAATGTCATCAACAGCATGAAAATCACCAAATGCCTTCACCAGATGCTCAACTTTAATCACTTCGTCATCGTTTTGGCTTTGACGTGTATCGCTGCCGAGGGCTGGCGGATTGAAAATGTCGGCAAATCGATTGAGAATGTCGTCCGGTGTACCGATACCGCGCACCGTGCCATGGTCGAGAAATGCTACGCGTTCGCAGCGACGTACCTCATCAAGATATGGTGTTGAGGCAATGATGGTTATCCCTGACGCCTTAAGTTCACCAAGCATATCCCACAATTCCTTGCGGCTCACCGGATCAACGCCCGTGGTGGGCTCATCGAGGACGAGTAGGGAAGGCTTGTGGACGAGTGCGCAACTCAATGCCAATTTCTGTTTCATACCACCTGATAGCGCTCCGGCACGCCGATCGCTGAAAGGCTCTATCTGCCGGTAGATAGCTTTGATGGTGTCATATCCATCTGCGACAGTTGTATTGAATAATGCTGCGAAAAAATCAAGGTTTTCACGAACCGTTAAATCTTGGTAGAGCGAGAATTTTCCGGGCATATAGCCTATCTGACTTCGGATGGCTTTCATGTCTTTGATGACATCAAGGCCATTGACACGCACCGAGCCTCTATCAGCGAGTAATAAGGTGCAGATTATGCGCATCATGGTTGTTTTGCCACTGCCATCAGGACCTATCAATCCGAATATCTCACCCGATTTTACACTGAATGAAACATCTTTGAGAGCCACGACATTACCATAGGACTTTTCGATATTTTCTATTTCAAGAAAGTTCATGACTTTATTGTTCGATGATTAGTAGTGTAACATCAAAATTTTACCTCGCCATACATACCGAGTTTTATGTAACCATCGTTCTCTACTGCTATCTTCACGGCATAGACTAAGTCCGCCCGTTCGTCTTTGGTGAGGATAGTCTTGGGAGTGAATTCAGCGGTAGATGATATCCATGTCACTATGCCATTGTATTCTCTTCGCTTGTCGGTGCCAAAGTCAGCAAATACCGTTACCCGTTGCCCAAGTTTGATGTCATATAATTGAGACGATGTTATGTAAGCACGAATGAAAACATGCTGCATATCAGCAATTTTTAGAATTGGTTTGCCGACAACAGCCAACTCGCCGCATTCGGCGTATTTCTCTATCACTATGCCGTCAATCGGTGAGCAAATATGGCATTGCTTCAGACTGTTAAGCAGGATATTAATCTGCGCATCTGTGGTACTTTGTTGAGCAGTGAGTGTACTTACTTGTTTGTTGAGTGCTGACTGTTGAGCTTCAAGTTGTTTCTGCAGCAGAACCGCTTGACTGCGGGCATCGTCAAGACTTTTGGCAGGAGCGGCACCATCGTCCACAAGGCGTTGAAAACGTTGTACTTCCTGTTGCGCCTTATTGAGCTGCTGGCGAGTGACAGCTATTTGCTTTTCAAGATCGGGTTTCTGATTTTGAATAACTGTTTTACCCGATTGTGCCTGAAGAATCTGCAGCATGATGGTGGTGGTGTCAATCAAGGCTAACTGCTCTCCGGCGCTAACGCTGTCACCGAGTTCCGTGTCAAGGAGTTGGATAGTACCGTTTTGTTGTGCGAAGAGTGTTGTTTCTGTAGCCTCAAAAGTTCCTGTAGCATCGAAATCATCGTGCTTGCCGGAGCAGGATAACAGAGCACTAAAGATAAAAATAATAATTGTAAAACGAATGTACTGCATATTACTTACTGTTTTGATTATTTTATTTACTGTGGGTTGTGGGTATTAACTTATTCACCTTTAGTGAGTTTAAGGTCATAGATTTCCTTGAACATAAGAATTTGATGTGTGGCACGTTGCTGACGAGCTGCGGTTTCATTGCTGATTTCGCGTAGCAAATCAGTAATATCTATCACTCCATTGTCAAGTTTCGACTCTGTGGCTTTGCGTATTGAACTGCGTAGTTCGATAATTTCATCATCAGAACTGATCATTGCTTTATAGCGCTCTATTGATTCGTTATGACGTGTTTGCTCTATGTCGTTATTGAACATAAATATAGCTCTGTTGTTTTCTGCTTTTTGCTTTTGCAAATCTATCAGGTTGAGTTCCAATTTCCTGTTATACAGAGCACCGATATTCCATGTCAGGCGGGCTCCTACAATACCGTTCAGTGACCATTTACGACTCATCATATCCTCAAAGAGATTATAGCCGGGGTAGCCGTAAAATCCTGTGGCGAATAGCGAGATACGTGGTGTTATTTCTGTGCTGACAAGTTTGCGTTTTGTTTCCAAAAGTCTTAATTGTGCATCTATGGCTTTGAGTTCGGGACGCAAACCATCGTTATTTATCATTGTTGATAACGATGACTTGTCAAGTTGTTTGATGTTACTGCCGCAGAGTACGCTTATTATGGAGTAGAGGGTATTGAGCGCTGAGCGGTCAGCATTGAGACGTTGCATGGTTGTAAGACGCTCTACACGGATGTTATCGAGGTCGCTTTGCGAGGCTGTTCCATTTCGAACCATGCTCTCAAGTTTACGCTCGTTAGTAAGTAGCGTTTCCGACAAATCTTCTTCAAGAATGATTTGTTCCTCTGTGAGCAGTATGCTGAAATACAGCTCGTTGACACGCTGCTTGATAGCATATAAACTAACGTTATCAGTACTTTTCTCAACATCGTATTCCGCCTTGGCAACTTCCTTACTGCGTTTCATAACACCTCCGTCATATAAAACCTGATTGACGTCAAGGGCTATACGGTATTGATCCTTGCGAAGACCTTGCATATCTATACCAAGCTGCTGATACACAGATTGTATTGCTTCAGGAAATGCCGTGACATCGCTTTGATACGAGGCTTGTGCCGAAAAATTGACTTGGGGAAGCCAACCTCGTTTTATCTTCGAAAGTGTCAGTTCTGAAGTCTTGTCGAGCAACGAGTATTGACGTATCAATGGATAGTTTTCGACAGCTAGACGTTGACACTCCTCGATAGTCTGGGCATTGATATGGACCGCGAGAATCGTAATAATAACAACTAATAATGTTTTATTCATATTTCATATTTTTATTTTCTACCGCAAAGTTATGTAAGTATTTTGAAACAACTATTTGGTATTCGGTGGAAAAAACTATCAAAATGTACTAAAATCACTTGTAATATCAATAATAATTGTTATTTTTGTATCAAATTGCAAAATTGTCATGGTTAGGACTTTCTCTCTGGGTACTGTAAAATCAATACTAAACGAAGTGGACGAGTTGACTAATAATTTTATTTCCCGTCACTGCGTGATTATTCGTCAAACCATCCCTCATTTATTGCATGTTTATTTTTCGCAGCCTATTGCCTTTAATACCATTCGTCTGTATCTTATAGAATGTGGTTGGGCACAGATTACTGTAAATCTTGTTAAGAAGCGCATTGAGGCAGGCGATTTCGTGTATATTGGTAGTGGTGTATTGACGGCCATAGAAGATTTTTCAGACGATGTAAAGCTATGTGCTATAACTATTTCTGATGAATTGTTGGATATGGCGCTTAGTGGTGGCATGCCGGCAATTTTGGACGGACACGTACCGTATGCGATTTTTAAACCTGATGCTGTGCAACAAAAGTATTATTTAGACCTTATAGACCTTATTAAAAGAAATATCGCTTTTGCAGAAAGTAATGGATTAGTAACTCTGCAGTTGGTGAGAGCATTGCTCTGGTATGTAGATAGTGTGTGGAAACCATTTGAAGCAAGCAATGCCGAGGCTATATCAAGAAATAAGAAACTCTTTGCTGACTTTATGGCTCTTATTGTAAAACATGTTGATACATACAGAACGATGGAGTATTATGCAGGGAAATTATGCCTCTCGCCGAGATATTTCAGCACTATAGTAAAACAGGTGAGCGGAAAATCGGCAAAAGAATGGATAGATAGAACTGTCGTGACAAAAATTAAAATCATGCTCAAGAATTCTGACAAGACATTACAAGAAATTGCTGATAGTATGCATTTTGAGGATACAGCGCGTTTGTGTACGTTTTTCAAACGGCATACTTCACTTTCGCCTATACAGTTCAAAAAAAAGGATGTCTCATGGGCGGAATAAAGTGTGTCAGATACAGAACAATAAAGACAGAAGACATTTAACCTTATGTGGTAAAATGCCTTCTGCGTATAATATTTAACGACAGGTTAGCTGCCGACCCCGTTTCCGGCGCTCAGGCGGTTGAGCTCTTCCATATCACCTACGCGGCGATGACGCTGGCTCTGTTGTGAACCGAACATCCATATAACAGATAGCATAATACGTTGGTTACGAGATGACAGACGGTAACTGCTTGATACGCCATCTCCCTGAGCAAGATTATGGCTGCTGTAAACAGTGGAGCGCAGCACATCCTGAAAGTTAAGATTAAATATCAGTCCTTTTTTCATATACATCTTTCTAACGCCGAAATTCATAAAGTAGCTGGCCTCATTTCGCGAATAGCCTATTGTCATCGGTGATGACCAGTTGCAGTCGGCAGTCAGAATCCAATCTTTGGGTAGCATGGCGGTCAGAGTGCCGCCTAAAGAACCGTATTGGCTTGTCATCTTATATTCTGGAGTACCATCGGGTAATTTCGCGTTAGATTTGCTTACAGACCTATACCATCCGCCGTTGACAGTAAGGCTGAGCCAAGCGCCCTGTCTGTCGCGTTCGCCATCAGAATTCTTGATGTATTTGGGAATTATGGGCAATTCCGTGAGCGACAAGCTGCCGCCAAAAGTGGTGCACGTGCCAAAGTTGACCCATTTCATCTCGCCAACACCATTCGGCAGAATCGTTATACGCTGATTGAACATATTCTCTGTATGAGAGAAATTCAGCGTAAGATTCATGTGTTGTGTCCATGCAAGGTGCAGCTCAACATCGTTGTTAAATTCCGGGTTCAGTTCGGTATTACCTATCTGGTAAGAATAGGCATCGTAGTAAGTTATAAAGGGGTTAAGGATATTGTAGTTCGGGCGTTTGATACGCCTGCTGTAACTCATGCTAACACTCACGGGTTCATGAAGTTTGCCAAGTGGACTGCTGGTATAGCCCCAATAGGCAGTCGGAAAGGGATTGAAATAGGACTTGTTTGTCACAGAGTCTGCGCTGAGCCAGTCGCCATGGCTATGAGTATATTCCCCCCGCAGACCTAGCTTTACTGTCCAATGCTCTCCAAACTGCTTTGCAACAGTGATATACGCTGCCGCAACGTGTTCCTGGTAGCGGAACGAAGAGGGAGAACGACTCAGAAATATATCATTGAGAATAGAGTCGGTGGTCATGCCATTGTCTGTGACTGACAGACCATATTTGACACCGCATTCTATCATGCCTGTGCGCCAGAATTTTGTCTGAAAATCAACTTTGGCGCTATAGATGTCTATGGTCTGATTGGTGCTGATATCAAGCCCAAGAGAGCGTGTTTCATAATTTGTAGTTTGATTGCTATTGGCTTTGGTGCTGTAACGGTTGTAGTCAACATTGGCAGTCAGTTCGCGCTCTAATGATTCCGAAAAAATATGTGTATAGTTGATATTGGCAGTGTGCTGGGGAACACGAATATGATTCAGCGTAGATGTACGGCTACGGTCAATTGTGTCGTTGCCCAGCATAACGAATGCTGTGCTGCGCTGCGGAATAATGTTCTGCTTGACATTCATATATGGCACTTGCAGGATAAATCCCAATGTGTTCAGCGAATCTATGTACCAATCATTACCAACCTTGAGCATATAATACTGAAAATCCACATCGTAGCCTGATTTTGAGTAGTTATACATATTCGGGCTATTGTCAGTGGCAGGTAACGTGCGGCTTGATTCCACATCTATATCATTCTGGGTAAACAACTGAGTGATTTGTCCGAATGTATAGGTCTTTTTACTGCGGTAGTTGAGGTTGAGCGACACCATTTCTGTCTGTATCCACCTGCTCACATCGCTGAAGTACATTCCTCCATAGGTAGCTGCCAACATACCATTTAAGCCCTGCGACTTATTACGCTTGAGCTTGATATTGATGATACCGCCTTGTCCGCTGGCATCGTATTTAGCCGACGGATTACTGATTACCTCAATCTTGTCAATCGTAGTGCCATCTGTACCGTCAAGCATGGCTTTCAATTGTTGACCACTCATGTATGATGGTTTGCCGTCAACATATATTTCTACTGACTTGCCATTTACATATATATTGCCGTCTTTGTCAATTCTCACACCCGGCACCCGGCGCATTATATCGTTGCCGTTAGAACCTGCCGATAGAGCGGATTCGCTCACGTTAACTACGAGTTTATCCATGTGTTGTTCTATCAATGGGCGTTTGGCTTTGACAACGACTGCGCTTAATTCTGTTGGCGATTCGTGTAATTGAATATTACCCAAATCTACGCTATTCGTAGCGTCAATAGATTGTGTTATGGTTTCGTAACCGATGTACGAAACTTCTATAGTGTATCTATCTGTGGGAACTTCCAACTCAAAATGACCATCGCTATCCGTGATGGTACCCCTGACAAAAGTAGAGTCATGCATTAAACTAATTGTTGCAGCCCAGATACCTTTGTTGTCTGCCGCATCGTTTACTTTACCATAGATTTTTACTTCACCCATAGTCGTCAACATAGAGCATAACAATAAGATGACAATGATAAATCTTGCTTTATTCATGATACAAACTATTTTAATTGTTGACGCAAACTTACCACAAATCTTGTCGCCTGCCAAATACTTGGGACAGACGGACTGAATATGTGACGAAAGGCGGATATTGTTATGAAATAAAGCTTAGATATGAGGGTTTTTAATGAGTTCTTTGACGGCAGTGACATAACTTTTCGATACTGGTACAAGAGCTTGGCAGTATTTCATTCGGAGTGCTAATCCACTACTGCGGCCTTCAACCTTCTCAACCATGCGAGTGTTGGCGATATATGCCCTATGGCATTGTAAGACATTGTCAGAATTACAAAGAGTATTTACGGCATTTTTGATGCTGGTCCTGAGTACTGCCTTGCTGACCATGCCATCCGAAATATGATATACGGCAAGATAGTTGCCCTCCGATTCGGCATATATGAAGTCATCAAGATATAGTGTTAAACTATCTTTAGTACTGCCCTCAAGTACTATAGGGGTGGGGGCTATGTCATGAGTTGATATTTTAGAATTGTTTGTGGTGCGTGCACGCTCAGCAAGCATGCCATTGAGCAATTGAGCTTCTTCAAGCTGCATATAATAATAGCGACGAACATAAACGCTACGCCAATACAGCCCTATGATAAATGACACACAAAGACAAATGGCAAAAACCCATAATACGTTGTGCCATGAAAGGTGATTGTCAACAACTACATTATTGGCAAAGCGGTCAAGATACAACGACAGTAAAATCGTGAGCAAGGCAACATTAATGGTCTGAAAAATAAAACCGCGACGACGCAGATATTTGGGAGAACTGTTCTTGTCGATATTCATCCGAAAAACGTATCTTACGATTATTTCGCTTGATATGCAGGCAATGGCGAAAATGAAGAACATTCCTAAAATCAGCAGCCAACGCCATAGCCCAAAACTCTCCAGACCAAAAGGCAGGAATACAGCAATAAATAAAGCACCGATAAGGGCGCTTATCATTTTCTCACGAAATATTGATTTTTCATCCATATTATAGCAAAGTCTGTTGTGCAAATATAACAATTATTTTGTTTCTATTTGAATTTATTTGTAACTTTGTGATGTTAATAGGTCGTATAAACATGAATATAAAGCATTTTGTCATTTTATTTATTATGAGTTCTATCGTGCTATGCTCTTGTGTCAACAATGCTCCGGAGCAAGGTTCCAGGTATGATGTTGGAGATTACATTCCCGCTTTTCAAGTTACCACTTCTACAGGTGAAGTTGTGTCTGATAAAACATTACTTGGCGGCAAAGCTATGATTATGTTTTTTCATACTTCATGCTCTGATTGTCAGAATGCATTACCTATTGTTCAGAAATTCTATCTCAAGCATGATGATTATAAAGTTATCTGCATATCACGAAGTCAGCACGCTCAGTCTGTGGCTGAATATTGGAATCAGCATGAACTGATATTGCCATATAGTGCGCAGGAAGATAACGCAGTGTATAATATTTTTGCCGTGTCGGTCATTCCACAAATATATATCATTGACGAGAAGGGTGTGATAGTGGAGCATTTTGATGAAACAGATTTCAAAAAAATTAACAATCTTATCGAAGATTTTTAGCTCACAGAACAATATTAGTTGCGATAATCCTAATCAATAATCAAACAGCTCCATCAATCGAAGGAGCTGTTTGATTATTGATTAGGATTGTGGAGTGAGTTTGATTTTAAGTTCATCAAGTTGTGCTTGCTCCAATGGAGTAGGGGCATCAAGCATCACATCACGTCCCTGATTGTTTTTAGGAAATGCTATGCAGTCGCGAATACTATCAAGGCCTGCTAGCAGACTCACGTAGCGGTCAAGTCCATAGGCAAGACCTCCGTGGGGGGGAGCTCCATATTTGAAGGCATTCATCAGGAACCCGAAATTTATTTGTGCACGCTCTTCTGTGAAACCAAGAATTTCAAACATTTTCTTCTGCAACTGACTATCATGAATTCTTATTGAGCCACCACCGACTTCTACGCCATTAATCACCATGTCGTAGGCATTGGCACGTACCTCTCCAGGATTGCTGTCAAGCAAAGGTATGTCTTCAGGTTTGGGAGCTGTAAAAGGATGATGCATAGCATAGTAACGTTGGTCTTCTTCACTCCATTCCAAAAGTGGAAAATCAACAACCCAAAGGCATGAATATTCGTCTTTGTTGCGAAGACCTAGTTGGTTGCCCATTTCAAGTCGTAACTCACAGAGTTGTTTTCGAGTCTTGTTGGCATTGTCGCCACTCAATATCAAAATCAGGTCACCGGCTTCTGCATCAAAAGCGGCTTTCATTTGCTGAAGAACATCTTGTGAATAGAACTTGTCAACAGAAGACTTGACATTGCCATCAGCTTCGATTCGGGCATATACAAGGCCTTTAGCGCCTATTTGCGGACGTTTTACAAAATCCGTGAGTTGGTCAAGTTGTTTGCGTGTATAATTTGCCGCACCTTTGGCACATATACCGCCGATATATACGGCATTGTCAAAGACTGAAAAACCATGACCTTTAAGAATATCCATAAGTTCCACAAACCGCATATCAAAACGCGTATCAGGTTTGTCGGAACCATAGTATTTCATTGCATCATGCCATTTCATTCGTGGTAGTTTCGGCAAGTCTATACCTTTAATGGTCTTAAAGATATGGCGGCTCAACCCCTCAAACATCTCAAGGATATCGTCCTGTTCTACAAATGACATTTCGCAGTCTATTTGGGTAAATTCCGGCTGACGGTCGGCACGTAAGTCTTCATCGCGGAAACATTTAACAATCTGGAAATAACGGTCCATACCGCTAACCATCAGCAACTGCTTGAGTGTTTGAGGACTTTGCGGTAGAGCATAAAACTGCCCCGGATTCATTCGGCTAGGTACCACAAAATCGCGGGCTCCTTCAGGTGTCGAGTTAACGAGTACCGGGGTCTCGATTTCCAGAAAACCTTGTTTATCAAGATAGTCACGAACGGCAATAGTAACTTTATGACGAAGCTCAAGATTCTTGCGTACTGCTTCACGGCGTAGGTCAAGATAGCGGTATTTCATGCGCAAGTCATCACCACCATCAGTATTATCCTCGATTGTGAACGGAGGTGTCACGGCTTCGTTGAGAACGTTGAGTTCGCTTACTATGATTTCTATCTCACCCGTAGGCAAATTAGCGTTTTTGCTGGCACGCTCAGCCACACGTCCTTTGGCTTGAAGCACCCATTCGCGTCCAGCATGGTTTATACGCTCGCATAATTCAGGGGTGTCTTGGTCAAAAACAAGCTGTGTAATGCCGTAACGATCACGTAAGTCGCAGAATGTCATTCCTCCCATACGACGGATACGTTGTACCCAACCGGCAAGGGTTACTTGTTCATTAACATTATTGAGGCGGAGTTCTCCGCATGTATGTGTTCTATACATTTTTCGGTTAAAATCTTAATAGTACTGATATTACAATTACATTACTTCTACCGTATTGTCTATCTTGCGTATAAGTCCTTTGAGTACATCTCCGGGACCAAATTCATGAAATTCCGTAGCCCCGTCTGCAATCATGTTTTTAACAGTCTGTGTCCAGCGGACCGGTGCTGTCAACTGCGCTACGAGGTTTTGTTTGATTTGCTCCGGATCGGTCTGCGAATAGGCGTTGACATTCTGATATATCGGACACTTCGGAGTATGGAATTCAGTTGTCATAATAGCAGCCTGAAGTTCTTCAGCAGCAGGCTGCATCAACGGCGAGTGGAAAGCGCCGCCTACGGCTAATTTTAATGCTCGCTTTGCGCCTTTTTCCTTAAGAATTTCACATGCTCGGTCGATGCCGGCTATTGAACCGGAAATTACTATCTGACCCGGGCAGTTGAAATTTGCGGCTACTACGACTTCATCGGTGATACTATCACATACCTCATCAACAACTTCATCGGGCAACGCTATGATTGCCGCCATGGTTGACGGCTCCTTTTCACAAGCTTTTTGCATGGCTTGAGCACGTGCGGATACAAGACGAAGGCCATCCTCAAAATTCAAAGCTCCGCTGACTACCAAAGCACTGAATTCACCCAACGAGTGACCGGCTACCATATCTGGTTCAGCTCCATTGATGATAGCTGAAATGACACTATGTAGAAATACTGCAGGTTGTGTAACCTTTGTCTGACGAAGATCTTCTGCAGTGCCGTTAAACATGATGTCTGTTATCCGAAAGCCGAGAATACTGTTAGCTTTCTCAAATAAGTCTCTAGCTTGTTCTGAACTGTCGTAGAGGTCTTTACCCATGCCGACAAACTGGGCGCCTTGCCCGGGAAATACATATGCTTTCATAATCAATATAAAATATATTTGACTGATTGTTTTTATTACGAATTATCTTTGCAAAGTTACTGAAAATTTAATGAACGGCAAAATATAAAAAAAACATAAAAAAGTTAGCTGTATATTTTGATAATTAAAAAATATTGTGTACCTTTGCAGTCGCTTTTGATAAAAAGCAGGTCCCATAGCTCAGTTGGTTAGAGCATCTGACTCATAATCAGGGGGTCCTAGGTTCAAGCCCTAGTGGGACCACAAATCATTAAAGCCCATCTGTATCAACTGATGGGCTTTGATTATTTTTATTGCTTTCATATTTCGCTGCTATTGAATGATATCAACATGCGTGGCGGTGATAGCATCGGACAAGAATATGGATGCTGTATTGCTAAAGCGTTCGCTGCTTTCTGTGGTGAAATAACTACACGTTCCTGTAGTAAGCAAGTCATGGCGAATATCTATGTGCTTATCAAGATATGCCTTGAGACTTGTGGCTACAAGATGTCCTTGTGAGATAATATTGACATTTGCAGGCATATTCTGCTTCAGTTTTTCATAGATAATAGGGTAATGCGTGCAACCGAGTATTACAGTGTCAATATCGGGGTCTTGATTGAATAGAAGGTCAGTGTATTTTTTGACAAAATAATCTGCACCATCAGTGTGTGCTTCATTATTTTCAATCAAAGGTACCAACATCGGACATGCTTGCTGGCTAAGACGTATATTAGGAAATAGCTTACTTATCTCTATGGCGTATGAATTGGACTGAACGGTACCTTGTGTTGCTAAAAGTCCAACATGACCATTGCGTGTTAGCGTACCAATCTTTTCTGTCGTAGGTCTGATAACACCAAGCACCCTACGACCCGGATAGTCACCCAAATTGTTTTGTTGAATAGTCCTTAAAGCTTTGGCGGAAGCGGTATTACACGCCAAGATTACCAAACGGCATCCCTGACTGAAAAGCCATTGAACGCATTGCCAAGTATAGTGATACACAACCTCATATGACCGTGTACCATAAGGGGCACGAGCATTATCTCCTAGATATAAATATTCGTATTGGGGTAGCGTAGAGCGTATATCACGTAGTACCGTCAAACCTCCGTAACCGGAGTCAAATATGCCAATAGGACTTGACATCTACTCTTTATATTTCTTGTAACCATACCAAGCCCAGCAACATAGGTAGTATGCGCTCTTGAAAAAATTCATGTGCAGGATGTTGCGGTAAACATTATATTGCGGGCAAATCATTTTTCTCTTGTCATGAGTCTGTGAGGTGCTCAATATTCTATATGACGCCAAAACTTGCTGATTACCATAGGCGATGCCTACTTTTTTTAGTATTTCAAGCCAATAGACATAATCGTCACGAAGGCTGCCTAATTCCTCATGAAGATAAACTTTACCGTATTTACGAGTGTCGTACAAACCTGTTAAGCAGCCTATGTAGTTGGTCGTCAGCATATCAGTATAACTAACTTGCTTAGGTACTATATATGGACGAAGACATTCTTTACCATCGGCATCTACGCGTCTGAACGATGAAAATACCAACTGGGCGTTATGCTTCTTCATCAAATGCAATTGCATCTCAAGAAAATCACTATCCCACGTGTCATCAGCATCAAGCAAACAAATGTAACGACCTTGAGCCTTACGTATACCGTTATTGCGAGCTGCAGCAGAACCGGCGTTGGGCTGGCTGAAAAGCTTAATACGCTTGTCTTGACGAACGTAATTCTCTATAATTTCAACACTTGTATCTGTGCTACCATCATTTACAAGCAACATCTCCCAATTTTCATATGTTTGTGATAAGACGCTTTCAATCGTCTGACTGACAAATTTTTCAGCGTTAAAGACGGGAGTTATTATGGATACTAAATTGTTCGACAAAACGAGAATAGTTAGTTAAAAAATGTTTTCGAGATGAGTGTTGACTACACAAACGGCTACAAAGATACGCAAAATAATTGTAACTACAAAATTATATAGTTGCAGCCGTAGTTTTTCAATTCGTTTTCATACCATTCCGTCAACTCTTCACGGCGGTCTCCATTTTCTCGTGTCGGATCTGCCACGAATGGAATACTTGGGCGAAGCAGAAGGTATAAATCGTGAGGACATTGACGAATATGTGTATCAATCCATTGCGGACATTGACCATATTTGTCTATCAACCACACTTTTGTTGTAATAAGTTCGGTATCAAAAAATATATACTCAAAGCCACTGTTTGACAATTTTGCGCGATATTCAACCTCACGATCTATCTGATAACGAGCTATATGCAGCACGTCTTCAAATGTATATGGTCGATTAAGGCGTTCAACGTATTTCCTCGCATACTCTTCTTCGCACCAACCACCCAACGCTCGAGCCAGATGATGACACAAAGTACTCTTGCCAACACTCTCGGCACCGATAATAGCTATGGAATGCATCATTACTAAATTATTAATAAAACGAATGCAAAGTTACGATTTTTTTTGTACTTTTGCAGCATGAAGAATAACGCAGAACAGAATATAATAGCAAAGGGAGTTAAGCCCACGGCAAACAGGATACTCGTTTATCAGGCATTGCGCAGTAGCAGCGGTCCCCAAACTCTTGCAGACCTTGAAGTCGTGTTGCCGAGTTTGGATAAATCAAGTATATCTCGAGTGCTCAACTTATTTGTAGATAATGACATCATTCATTGTTTTGAGGATGGGCGCGGGGTGCAGAATTATGAGTTGTGTCAAGAAGAAGGTCTGTGCAATCATCATGATAATCACCTGCATTTCTTTTGTACTAAATGTCAGCGTAGCTTTTGTTTACAGCCATTTGACATACACTCCATCAATCTTCCCAAAGGATATGTGGCAAGCGGAATGTCCTTTGTCCTGAAAGGACTTTGTGATAAATGTAGCCATTCTGCATGACATCTTTTTGATAGCATTTCCATAACTTTTTCCAGTCCATATTATATTTGGTGTATTTTGCCACTGAGTTGCATCGCAAATAATGTAACTTTGCATCAAAATATTAATGAAATATATTATGAACAGAAATCTAATCCGTATTATAGCGACATCATTGTTGCTGATTGGTGCATACATAGTGCAAAAGACATGTGATCTTGCGATGTGGCAACTTCTGCTTGTTTATCTTGTACCTTATATATTGGTTAGTTATGATGTGCTGCAAGAGGCTTCGGAAGGACTAATGGAAGGAGAGTTATTTGATGAAAATTTCCTTATGTGTATTGCCACTATCGGTGCTTTCGCTATTGGCTTTTTCCCAAATTCAGAACCACAATTCGCTGAAGCGGTCTTTGTTATGCTATTCTTTCAAATTGGCGAATTGTTTGAAGATTATGCCGAGGATAAGAGTAGGGATTCCATCTCTCATTTAATGAATATCAAGCCTGATAAAGCATGCGTGGTGCGCAACGAAGAGGAGATAATAGTGGCTCCTGAAGATGTTAATATCGGTGAAATTGTGGTGGTTCGTCCTGGAGAGAAAATACCTATTGACGGGGTCGTAATTGAGGGCTTTTCATCAATGAATACCATGGCACTCACCGGGGAAAGTTTACCGAGGGATATAACTTCCGGTGATGATGTGCTTTCAGGGTGCGTGAACTTATCAGGGGTTATCAAGTATTCAGCAACAAAGAGTTATGAAAACTCAACCGTAGCTCGTATTCTTGAATTAGTAGAAAATACGAACGACAAAAAGTCGCGCAGCGAAAAATTCATAACTCGCTTTGCTCGTGTATATACCCCGATAGTAGTGATATTGGCTTTGCTATTTGCTTTCCTGCCTCCGCTTTTTGCGCCAAGTTATGTGGCGGCATTGCCCATATGGCTTGAAAGGGCTCTAACATTTCTTGTTGTTTCATGCCCATGCGCATTAGTGATTTCTGTGCCATTAGCTTTTTTCAGCGGGATTGGTAGCGCGTCACGCAACGGAATACTTATTAAAGGTGGTAATTATATGGATGCTTTGGCACAAGCTGGTTGCGCTGTATTTGATAAAACAGGAACGCTGACAGAAGGACGTTTTGAGGTTTCTGTGGTTCACACGATGAATTTTGATGAACGGGAACTGCTGCATCTTGCTGCACATGTGGAGCATTATAGTAATCACCCGATTGCGGCTGCACTGAAAATGGCATATCCCGAGCATGAATCAGATAGTTGTTCTGTAACGGATGTTGTCGAGTATGCCGGTAAAGGAATTATGGCAACAGTAGAAGGTAAACGTGTTGCGGTAGGTAATGAGGCGCTAATGCAATCAATTGGACTAAATGTTCCGATATGTAAGCATGAAGGCACAATAATACATGTTGCTGTTGATGGAATTTACGCAGGGCATATCGTTGTTGAGGATATCATAAAGCCGTCATCTGCAAAGACTATTAACGAACTCAAAAAACTCGGCATACGTAAAACCGTTATGCTGACCGGTGATAGTGAGCAGGTAGCGAAAAATGTAGCCAAGGAATTGAAAATTGATGAGTATCATTCACAACTGATGCCTCAAGATAAAGTGGAATATCTGGAGAGGTATATCAAGCAGGATTCAGGGGCAGTGATTTTTGTTGGTGACGGCATTAATGACGCCCCGGTTCTCGCTCTTGCAGATGTTGGCATTGCCATGGGAGCCTTGGGTAGTGATGCGGCAATTGAAGCTGCAGATGTGGTTTTAATGGATGATAATCCTGATAAGATAGTTGATTCTGTAAGCATATCACGGCGAACAGTGCGTATCGCACGACAAAACGTAATATTCGCCATCGCCATTAAAATAGCTGTATTAATACTTGCGGCATTGGGATTGGCTCAGATGTGGATGGCGGTGTTTGCCGATGTTGGTGTTATGGTGCTCGCGGTACTTAATTCCATGCGTAATCTGATAACACGTCAGCCAAAGTCAGTAGTGTCATAGCCTTCACAACACTCACGGCACGAGGAACTACACAAACATCATGTCTTCCACCAATGCCAATCGATGGTGCGGGCTTAAATACGGCACGGAAGTATATGTCATTGCCGGTGCTTATACCACCTAAACATCCTCCAGCATTATTCGTTAATGTGTGGGGGATTTGTTTGTTTAAATGTTTCCATTCGGGTTGATAGGGATCATTAAGTTCTGAACCCCTTTTGCCGACACCTTCGAAACCACTACCATAGTCAAACCCTTTGCATGCATTGATACTGAGCATGGCACCGGCCAGTAGGGCAGGTAATTTACCGAAAATAGGATTTCCCACACCGGCAGGCACGCCTTGAATAACACATGTAACTATACCACCTATGCTGTCGTCATGGGCTTGGACATTAGAGAGCAATGTTTCCATTGCTGTACGGGTGCCAACATCTGGACAGCGCAGATTGTTGTTATATATTTCGTTAGAGAGGTTAAATTCTGTGTAGTTCTGCTTAACAGCGATATTTCCGATGGCGGATGTGTATGCGAAAACATTAATTCCGTGTTCGGTCAAAAGTTGTTCGCAAATAGCGCCGGCCACAACTCGAGATACTGTCTCGCGGGCTGAAGCACGACCGCCACCACTACGTTGGGGAATACCATAGCGCAGATAATACGTCATATCAGCATGACCGGGACGAGCAGTGTCACAATAATCTGAAGGACGAATATCAGTGTTTGCTATGCTGAAAGCTATGGGACTGCCAAGGGTCATCAGGGTGGAGGTGTCTAAAGTCTCAACTCCTGACAGCCACGATATTTTATCCGGTTCATGGCGGGAAGTAGAATAAGCAGCTTGTGGCTGGCGATGTCTTACTGCTTCTTCAATAAGTGGCAATGACAAGTGTATGCCGGCTTTTATGCCGTCTAGAACACCGCCGATAGCTGTGCCATGACTTTCTCCGAATGATGTAAATGTTATATGTCGTCCAAAGACATTCATTATCAATCAGAGCAACCTCCACAGCCATTTTTACATTCTGACGAACAGCAACCGTCACCGCTGTCTGCACAACTGCCTTCGCATCCTGAGTGACAGCCTCCAGAGCAGCCACACTTATGTGGAGAAGTGAATAATTCAAGTTCCTTGTCAGTAGCGGGGCGAACACTATGTATATGTCCTTTGTAATGAAGCGTTTTTCCTGCCATAGGGTGATTGAGGTCTATGCGGATGGTTGCATCATTTATTTTAAGAATAGTAGCATTGACGCGACCTCCATCTTTCAGTAACATGGGAACTACAGCACCTTCATAGACACGATTAGTATCAAGTTCACCATTAATTAAGAATAGGGATTTATCTAACTCAAAAACATAATTATCCTCATAAATGCCATAGCCTTCTTCAGGAGATATTAAGAAATCAAAATCGGAGTCTTCTGTTAACTTCCTAATCTCGTCTTCAAAACGCTGAAGGACCATTCCTATGCCGGTACAGAAAATAAAGGGAGATTCAGGACTTGTTGATTCAACCTGCTTGTCATCACAAGTTAGTTCATAAGTAAGTGTTACTATTTGATTTTCTATTATCATAATTGTGTATTGTTTTCTTCTTGATTAGTTGCGACTTCTGTGGGATTGTCACGTATGGGGAATATACCTTGCGGATTTCTGATTACATAGCGAGTCATAGTCTGATCAGATTCAAAACCATAGCCGGTAATTACCGATGTTGCCTGTGTAATCGTTATGAAACTGTCAGAATATATTTTTTCTGCTTTTTGGTCCCAGAAAAGTTGTTGAGTTTCAAATCTCTCACCTTTAAGATTGACTGCTACTATATCTTTGTCCAACTCCCAAATTTGCTTGTCTTGATTAAAACGTGCGAATTTAGCATCAACCGAGGCATCTATGTTGAGATTTTGATCAAAATTCTCAAGATGAAGTCCATCGGGAAATAGCCAATATGGTTCGATGGCTTTGTCAAATATCTGCCAATGCGGAGCGGATATGCGGTAGCGTGTTATTCCCGAATCGGAAATTACCGTAGTGACGTTATATTCATCAAGCCCGGCTATCTGCGCGCGGTCTTCAATAGCGTCAATTTTCGGAGCCGCTTTCTTTTTGTGGCACGAACTTAACAATATAAAGAATAGCGCACATCCTAATAGGATGACGCTACTCTTGAGTGTTGTATATGAATTAAATCTATTCACATCTATTAACGGCAAATAGTCGATTCACCTATCCAACCACCAACGTAGAATGACTTACCCTTGCCAAGATCTGGTTGGAAGAAGACCTCTTCCGTCGTCGGGAAGTAGCGGCTGTAGGTATTGATTTGTTTTTGTAATTCTTCAGCATTTGCCGGATCAGCCTGTTTGGCCTTCTGCAACTGGTCAACAGCTACCCAGAACACAGTTTTGTTAAGTACAGGATCATCATAAGGTTTCGAGTCAGCATACATTGATGCTATGAGTTGGTAAGGTTTACTCTGATTGGGGCTGTATTGCAGCGAAGCGCGGGCATGAGTGCGGGCTGCAGAATAGGAGTGCATTTTGAATAACAGACCTGCCATAGCCAATTCATATTTTGCCTTGTCAGCATTTTCTGTTGATAATTCAACGGCTTGTTCCAAATAGTTTACTGCAAGTTGCAAATCGCCACGCTTGTTGGCCATATTGGCGCAGCCGGCAGCGGACTTAGCGGTTGGAGCTATTTTGTGAGCGGCTTCTGAAGCTGCGAAATAGACTTCACTTTCCGTGCAATCGGTCAGTTCGTAGAAACCTACCACGCGGTTTAGATAGTCAAGGTCACTGCTCTTGGGAGCTATCTGGTTCTGATAAATCTTATCAAGAGTTGCGCAATCGGCTGCACCAGATTGTGCGAAGATGGTATTGACGAATGTCTTGAACTGCTCGGCATATCCAGCATCCTTATCTTCAGGATTGTGGGCTATCTCATCCAATATGGCAGCAACTTGCAGATAATCTGCTATGAATTGCTCTATATGCTCCTGCGGACGAGCTTTGTAGATGCCATTGGAGAGTTGTACAAACAGCGAGAGAGATTGAAGCTGGCTTTCGCTGCCACGATCATCTATAGATTTCTTGAGCCACTGATATGCAGGTTCTTTCAGTTCATCTTCGGGGAAGAATTCTACATAGTCCTGAGCCTTGAGACCAAGAATGTATGATTCAGGATATTTCTTGTTAGTACCAAAATACTGAATACGTTTGTCATGCATCTCCATGAGTCTAGTGCGTAACTCGTTACGTTTGGTGGCATCCATAGTCTGACTCAATTGCCAGCGCAAGATTTCACGACCATACTTATATATATTGGTATTCATGCTCGGGCATTCTGTATATACTGCAAGCCAAGGACCGGCAGCATCAGCATACTGTTTACTTTTTGCGAATTCGGTGAATAGACTGGCATTTGTTACGCAGTCATTTTCTTGAGCAACAAGACCTAACGAGAGGCCTAATGCGATTAGTAGTAGATTAAACTTTTTCATAGTAGTTATTTTTATTCTAAATTTTTCGCTTGAAGAACCAGTGTTCCGCAAAATTAGCATTTAAAGTAAAGCGGAAATTGTCCTCTCGGAGTTTATATTGATCACCTCGTCTATTCCACTCAGCGGTGATGTTAATCATGCTATTGGAATTACGTAGTGGTAAACCTATTCCAAATGTTATGCCAAAATTTGATGAGTCGTCCTGTTTTACATAATTGTTCTGCATATAAGCGCCTATGCGCCACTGCATTCTGTCAATGTATCTTTTGCTCAGAGGGTTATGGCGATAGTTGATACCAAGTGAGTAACGCATTACATCCTGCAAGGTGTCCTTAACGTTGAAATACTTGGCTTTAGACCATTGGTGCATGGTAAAATCAGCGCTGACTAACAATCGATTAGCGAATTCGTAGGACACACCGGCACTGTATAGCGAGGGTAGGTCGAATGAACCAGACGGGGCATCAAGAGTATCTGCCGTTGTAGTCTCTATGCGACTGAAACTGCCATTAAGCTTGCTTTTGAACTCATAAGCGAAACCAAGAGTAAGTTTATGATGCTCCTTGAAGGTGTGATAGCCCTGAATACCAAAGCGAAAACGAACATCGGAAATATGCAGTTTACTATTCAAACTCGTAGTATAATAGGTCGAATTATCGAACTGCAAGGTGCGGTTATGATTTATATCACCCCACATATAATACACGTTGGCACCCAACGACACATGCTTTACTATCTCACCGGCAAGACCAACATATACTTGGTTGATGCCACCGCTTCCTGTTGCACTTCGTGTAAAGGCTGTCATACCACGCTGACTCGGTTGCTGGATTGAGTCACGTGTGGCAAAGTCATAACCGACAGAGCTGTAAGGGGTTATGCCGGCAGAAAAGGCTACGTAGTGGCCTATCGGGAAGAGTAGGGTGATATAATCGAGATTGCCATTTGTCTTACCGGATTTTGCTGTCTCAGTAGATAAGGAAGTATATTGGACAGCTGCGCTCAAGTCAAACATGAATGTAAGACTGTCAACGGCAGTATATGAAGCAGGATTACCACTATTGATAGCGTATGGAGTACGAACGGCAGTAAATACACCACCCATAGCACGAAGTTGACCGGCATTGGTGTTGCTGATATCACCGAGTCCAAAACGCGTATAGGGAGAATTAGTGTTGTTCTGACTAAATGACAGCACAGAAAACACCAATAAGGTCAATATGATGATTATGGGTCGTTTTATCATTGTTTTGCGATATTAAGGGATAGTGCCTCATAGAGTCCCTTGTGCACCAAATCAGGTACATAGCGCGCACCGATGTTGGGTGGGCACATTGAAGCGATAATTTTACCTTCACCGCCGGTGATCAGCACATTGATACGCTGCGTATGAAGCTCTGTCAGTGCATTATTATACCAAAATATTAATTCTGCTAACACTCCGGCTTCTACTCCGCAACGTATTGCTTGCTCTGTTGACTTGCCAAAACATGGTGTACAACCATGTTGAAAACCCAAAGGCAGAGCTGACGTGTGCTCAGACAAGGCTTTGTAACGTAGCGATACTCCGGGGGCTATGTTGCCACCATGATATATTCCGTTAGCGCTAACCAAGTCATAGGTGAGGGCTGTTCCAGCGTCAACAACAAGAGTGTGCTCATAAGGGTTATAACTCCAAGCGCCAAGGGCTGCAGCAACCCTATCTAATCCTAACGTGTGCGGAGTGGCATAGTCTATTGTCAATGACATGCGGCAATCACATGAAAAAACAAATATCGACTTAAGTCTTTTACGCAACTCGGCAACAACATCTTCTGATTTACTACCCACTTGACAGATTATGGCGCATTCCGCATTAGTGGAGGATATGTAGCCAAGACTCTCATTTACTGACGCAAAAGTTTCTGTCTCTATCAACTTGCCATCAGAAAAAGTTCCGATTTTGGTTCTGCTATTGCCAATATCTATTGTGAGAGCTAACATCTGCGCAAAGTTACAAATAATATGCCAAATGACAAAGTTTTTTGGTGGTTACTGCAAACCATTACATTCTATTACCTCTATTGACTTTCTTCCTTTTCCGTTTTGATGTCGGCTTCTTTCTCACTGACCAGCCAAATTTTCCTATACTCTTACCGATACTATAGTACTGGCCATGAGAATAGGTTATTAATGATGAACGTTCCAATTCAAAACGCCCGGTATTGGCATTGAGATATTGCTCATTAACCTGTATATTAACAACTTTGGCAATAAACATGTCGTGGCTTCCCAGTGGCTTGATTTCCGTTACTTCACATTCTATGTTTACTGGAGATTCATCTATAATTGGCGCATTGACTTTTTGCGCTTTTATCGGTGTTAAACCCATCATGGCGAATTTATTACAATCTCTACCACTTTTCACACCGCACCAATCGGTGGCATTAGCCAATTGTTCTGTTGTGAGGTTTATAACAAAACATCCCGCGTTTTTAATTATTTGATACGAATGCCGTGACGGACGCAGCGAAATGTAGCACATCGGAGGGGTAGTGCATATAGTGCCTACCCAAGCAACGGTAATTATGTTATAATCTTCAGGAGTGGCACCACAGCTGACCATGACTGCTGGCAATGGATATATTAATGTCCCGGGTTTGAAGTTGATTTTCATGAGATTGTTACGATTGCTACACGAGTTGTGTGGGCTGTTATGGCATACCTGTTGTCAATTCTCAAGCCTATAAGCCAAACAATATCGTCACCATGACACATAACGAAAGTGTTACTTCTCAATATTGGGCTTATTTTGTTGTCAATCATAAAGTCAGAAACTTTTTTACTGCCTTTCATACCTAATGGATGAAAGCGATCACCATTGTGTATTCTGCGTATTGATAGTGGCAACACAATTTTGTCCGCATCAAAGTAAGCTATCAGTGTATTATTAGGTTTGAGGTCATGTATAACAGAGCGCGGTACAATATCTATATGATATTGAGGTATATT
>ODAI014732111.1_pt1 | contig 37112 bp, 82 predicted proteins | sample 1539321 | NCBI WGS metagenome assembly ODAI01 (sample SAMN02144231, study PRJEB22623) | gut metagenome | biome: sheep rumen | host: Ovis aries | place: New Zealand
GGCAGACAAAATGACCACGGGAGTAATTGATAAAAACGGAAAAGAAATAAAAGTCGGAGATATTGTGCATTATCGTGGAGATGGTTTATGCGCTCATGGGATAGTGGTACAGGATGATTATTACGGATTTGCGATACTTGACGATAGACCGAAAACAAAAGGGCGCATATACTCGCTGAAGAATAAGGGCATATATCGAGTTGATGGAAAGTGAGGGATAAATGAGGTTTGGTGATGTTGTAAAGATAAAAAGTGAGCAAGTATGTCCAATAACAGGATTTCCAAAAGGTACATTAGGTGCAGTAATAGATTTCTTTGAACCAACAAATAAATATAAAGTGGCAATAGGGTTTAACAAAAATACAGGCTATAATGCGTGGTGGTTTTTTGAAGATGAATTAGAGTATATGGGGAAAAATATAGCAATAAAAAAATGAATTATAGGCAGAAAGTGAGGATAAGGAATGACCATAGATGAAGCAATAAAAAGATATACCGACAATGCCGAATACGAGCGTACTCACGGAAGTTTGCAGGGGTATCTTGGTTTTAAGCAACTTGCAGAATGGCTCAAAGAGTTAAAAGATTGGAGAAGCGGAAAGATTGTAAGAACATCAAATGAAACTACGGAAACTATGATTTTTGAAAGCGAGGACGAGGAATGAGAACATTTATAGTAAATATTGATGACTCCCTACAAGGTGCTGAAGATGATATAGATGAACTTGAACGAAAATGGGGAGCAGAAGAAATAGAGCATAAATGTCATAACTGCGCACATTACTTGCAAGACGAACATGACGGAAGTTGCGGTAGTTATATATGCAAGGGATATTCGAATCGGGAAAGTGAAGTATCAAATGCAGATAGTGATGATGATTATGCGAATGAAATGAAAGTGTGGTTGCATCGTAGAGATAGTCGGATATTGCAAGAGATACGGCAGGAGATATTAGACCTTAAACAAGGCTATATGGGTAGCAACTGTGTTAAAGATGATTGGCTTGATTGCAAATCGGATATTCTTGAAATCATAGACAAGCACATAAAGGAGATTGAAGGATGACATATTCATTACAGATAGGCAAGTACAAAATGATTTTTTCTGATAGTAACTTCAAGCCGTATCGGAAGAAACCAACTATATCAATCTATGATGCAGAGTTAAACATTGAGCAAAAGATTGCATCATTCAATAGCCAGAATGCGTTTGAGTGGTTTATCCGTGAATGTGTTAAGCCATATTGCAGAGAAAGTGAGGACGAGGGATGAGCGAATATATGAAACTAACAGAAATCCATAATGAGATATTACTATACATTGCATATAAAGAGGAACTAATAAGCAAAACTGATTATATTAATTATCTCAAATCACAGATGAAACAAATTGTGAGTACAAAGGGAGAAAATGAGGAATGAAACTACATGATTTTCAACTACAAACTTTCAGTAAATGGATAACTTTTATTCCCACCATAGAAGTACACATAGACAATCCTATGTATAAGGAGAAAAATATAGCCTTGATACTTAATATTTTTATCTGGCATTTTAGGTGGTTGTTTATCAAGGAAAGTGAGGATAAGGAATGAAATTAAAAGAATGGAGAAAAATCTGGTTACAAGAGCGTGATGAAGTTGCAAAGACTTATGATATAGAAAAGTTTAAGGAGTTTTACCGCAAGTGGCAAATGAGAGGAATTTATCATATGCCATTACCCAATGATGATAGGGTAATAGAAATATCATTACGCAAGATGGTATATCATATGACAAGTACAACCAAACAAGAAAAGGAAGATGCTGAAAAGTGGTTAATAGAGCATGGCTATAGCACAGATATATGAGGTTGATGATGGGTATACAATATATTTTTGCGCCAGATGGCAAAGAGTACAGACCAACCTACACAGGGCGCAAGTATCACATTGATGCAAAGTTTAGAGCAGACCCGAGATTAAAAAAAAGAATACCTAGACGGTGGTTATCTATGAGATGGGTTGAGGAGGTAAAGAATGATAGAGAAGAACTATAACATAACACAAGCGTCACAGATTTTAGGTGTAAAGGTAAGAACTGTTAGAGATTGGATAAAACATGGCAAGTTAAAAGCCTATAAGTACCCCACATCTAACAGGTGGTTTATCCGAGAGAGTGAGATTAAAAGACTTATCGGATAATTTACATAAAGTAGCGCATGGGTTATAATTGTGCCATAGGAGTGACATATGGATATTGAGTTTATTAAAACAAGCGATATTATACCGTATGATAAGAACGCAAAAGAACACCCAGATAAGCAGGTAACTCAGATTGCGAACAGTATAAGAGAGTTTGGCTTTCAACAACCGCTAGTGGTCGATAAAAACAACGTGCTTGTTATCGGTCACGGGCGGTTATTGGCAAGTGAAAGACTAGGCTTAGATGTTGTACCTTGTGTGCGTGCGTCTGAGTTATCAGATGAACAGATAAAGGCTCTTAGACTTGCTGACAACAAGTTAAATGAGAGCGGGTGGAATTTTGATTTTTTAAACCTTGAACTTGACGATATTATCAATATTGATATGTCTGATTTTGGGTTTGAGTTTGTTGATGATTTACAACATGAGCAATATGCAGAAGATACACAGAACAGGGTTGAGAGAATACTAAATCTTGAAAAGGCGCAATTTGAGAGTGAGGGGCAATATGACATACCTATATTAAGCCCTGTATATGAGTTACCAGAGATTAAAGAGTGGATAGGCTTTAACTATGTTCTAAGTGATGATAACCCAGAGGGCAAGGCGGTACACTTCTTTATTGATGATTACCAATTTGAGCGCATATGGAATAACCCCGAAAAATATATTGATAAATTAAGGCAATATGTGTGCGTGGCTACTCCAGACTTTAGCCCATACTCAGATATGCCACATTGTTGCCAGATATACAACCATTACCGTAAACATTGGGTTGGTGCATATTTGCAAGCAAGCGGTATTACTGTTATACCAACAATAAGAGCAAGCCGTGATGAGAGAAGTTTAGGGTGGTATCTAGATGGTGAGCCACATGAGGGCATTGTCCTTATATCTTCTATGTGGACGGGTGATACAGATGGGCTTGATTATTTTAAGACAGAATATAATACTATGTATGAGAGGTTAAATCCCTGTAAAGTATTTATGTATGGCAAAATGGTAGACGGTTTACAGGGTGATATAGAGCACATAGACACATTTACAAATAAACGGGCGTTATCTAGAGGCAGATGAGTGAGGAGGTAAACAATGGCTAAAGGAGACAGAGGTGGTCGGAGAGGTGGCGGTGGTGTAAACCCCGCTAATATCAAGAATACCCGAGATTTGATAAGCGCAAGAAGTGAAAACCCAGAAATGACAGATGCGGTATTGACGGTATCTAGAGATATGTATGATGAGTACCAAGATGCAGGTTTAACACAATTTCTGTTAGTGGATATAGGCGGTAAAGACTCTAGTACAATAGCGTATTATGATGGGGATAATATAGGGTTTAATACCTCATATTATGATGCTGAGACAATGAATAGTGCATATGATAAATGCGTTGAGTCTGGTTTTCATCCTAGTAGGGGTGATAAGAGTGGTGCTGAGGCGGTTGCGGCGCACGAATTTGGTCACGCTTTAACTGATAAAGTAGGTGAAAGATTAGGTTTTTATGGTAGTCAGATTGATGATGTGGCTACCAGAATTGTAACAGAGGCACGCAAGGAACAAGGCACACATAGAGGCGTTGTACAGATGGCAAAGGCTATTAGCGGTTACGCTACACATAGTAATGCTGAGGCGGTGGCAGAGGCGGTATCAGATGTTTATTGTAATGGAGATAGGGCTAGCGCAGAGTCTAGGGCTATTGTAAATGTTGTTAACAGGTATCTAAAGTAAGGAGGATTGACAGATGGCAAAAGAGATTAAGTATTCAGAACCTACGGCTTATTTTCCTAAAGAGTTAAGGGATGAGTTTTTTAAGAACAAAAAGAAAAGTGCATCAAAAAAGAGCACAACAAAAAGTGGTACAAAAACAAAGAAAAAATAACACCCGAGGGAGTGAGGTGTAATTATGGCTAGACCTAGAAAAGAGATAGATACAGACCAATTTGAAAAGTTGTGTGGTTTACAATGCACAAAAGAGGAAATATGCGGATGGTTTGATATTACAGATAAGACCTTAGACGCATGGTGCAAACGTGAATATAAGATGGGTTTTTCCGATATTTACCACAAAAAGGCTGAGGTTGGGAAAATATCTCTAAGACGGGCACAATTTAAGTTAGCCGAAAAATCGGCGGCTATGGCTATCTTTTTGGGTAAGAATTATCTTGGTCAGAGAGATAGCATTGAGTATGAGGACAAAGAGTCTCTATCAAAACTTGATGAGATATTAGAGGGTATGAGGCTAAATGCTAACACTAAGCCCGAAACAGAATGAGTATAGCGTATATATTCATACAAACAAGATAAACGGCAAGCGGTACATAGGCATAACAAAACAAAAGCCAGAGCGCAGGTGGCAAAAAGGGGGTGGTTTTATGTATCTTGAGTTATCCCTCAAACAAAATGAATATATTATCAATGCTAACAGGCGGTGGAATCTCAAGATTGGTTAGGTGCGGTGCGTTCTGGTAAATCATATGTTGATATGGCATATACCATACCGTACAGATTAAGAGAGGCGCACGGTAAAGCGGGTCTAAATCTGTTTTTGGGCGTTAGTAAGGCAACGATAGAGAGAAACATACTAGAGCCGATGCGTGAGATATACACATCACGGCTTGTTAGTGGTATCAATATACAAAATATCGCTAGTGTATGCGGTGAAAAAGTATATTGCTTAGGTGCTGAGAAAATATCACAGGTTGCTAAAGTACAGGGTATGAGCGTTAAATACTGTTATGGTGATGAGATTGCTAAGTGGTCACCAGAGGTATTTACTATGGTGCAATCAAGACTTGATAAGCCATATTCTAAGTTTGACGGGGCGTGTAACCCAGAGTACCCTAGTCATTGGCTAAAGGCTTTTATTGATAAGCCAGACCTTGACGCATACATACAAGACTACACATTATTTGATAACCCTTTTTTGTCAGATGAGTTTGTTGAGAACTTATGCAAAGAGTATGCAGGCACAGTATATTATGATAGATACATACTAGGGCGGTGGACATTAGCCGAGGGCTTGATATACCCTATGTATGAGGATGCTTTAGACATACCCCCCGATGATAAGGCAATTGATTACGGGCTAAGTATCGACTATGGTACAAGAAATGCGTTTGCCGCCCTAATATGGGAAAAGCATAATGATGGTGTATGGTATGCCTCTAAAGGATATTATTATAGTGGTAGAGAGCAGGGCGTAAATAAAACAGATGAAGATTACGGGCATGATATGGATGATTTTGTGTCCGATATATCAAATAGATTACAGGGTACAGGGCGCAAGATAAGAACAATAGTTGACCCGTCAGCCGCCTCTTTTATAACCCTGTTAAGGCGCAGACCGTGGTGTAAGTTATTGCCCGCAGATAATGATGTAATAGACGGGATAAGAGATACGGCAAGTGCTATGCAATTAGGGCGCATAAAGATTAACCCTAACATTAAAGAATGGGTTGAGGAGGCACGGGGTTATGTCTGGGATGATGAGAAAGGTATTGATGCGCCCGTAAAAGAAAAAGACCATTATATGGACTCTACGAGGTATTTTGTGCGAACAATGAGGCTTGTTAAGCCCGTAAATACATATAGACCGATTTACAGTTAAGAGGAGGTACATTATGAGTCTATACTATCAAGACTTGAAAGACATAGGTGATAATGAGACAGAGCGTATATACTTTACCCACAAGGTTATTGTAGACCATAAAGGTAGTGATGAGTATAACACGGCTTTAATAGCAGATGATTACGCCAGACAGAGAAACACAACTATTATTAACTATCAGAAAATGCTTTACACGCTGAGTGGTAAGCAAGTACCCGATAATTGGAGTGCTAACTATAAGTTGTGCTCTAACTTTTTTAACCGCTTTTGTACTCAGTTAAATCAATACCTGTTAGGCAACGGCATAACCTTTAATGATGAGAGTACCGCAGATAAGTTAGGTGAGGACTTTGATTATCAAGTACAGAAAGCAGGGTATGATGCTTTAACAGGTGCGGTATCTTTTGGTTTTTGGAATTATGACCACCTTGAAACATTTAGTATACTAGAGTTTGCGCCGTTGTATGATGAGGAAAACGGGGCACTCATGGCGGGCGTGAGGTTTTGGCAGGTAGATGATACTAAGCCTCTTAGAGCAACATTGTATGAGTTAGACGGATATACAGAGTACATATGGAATAAACGCACGGATAAGGACAAGGATGAGTATGTTGGTGAGGTGCTTAAAGAAAAAAGACCATACAAAGAACTTGTAAGGGTATCAGAGGCAGACGGTATAGAGATATATGATGGTGAGAATTATGCAGAGTTTCCGATAGTACCGTTATACGCTAACAAATTCAAACAATCCGAGATAGTTGGGCTTAGAGAAAATATAGACGCATATGATTTAATAAAGTCTGGGTATGCAAATGACCTTGATGATGCGTCACAGATATTTTGGACTATATCAAATGCAGGCGGTATGGATGATATAGACCTAGCACAATTCTTAGAGAGACTTAAAACGGTAAAGGCAACGGCGTTAAATGCAGGTGAGGATGTACAGAGTCACACGGTAGAGCCCCCGTATGCAGGCAGAGAGAGTATATTAGACCGCTTGCGCTCAGATATGTATGATGATTTTATGGCACTAGATACTAAAATGATTGCGAGTGGTGCGGTAACGGCTACACAGATACAGGCGGCATATGAGCCTATCAACCAGAAATGTGATGAGTATGAATATAATATTACACACTTTATCAAGGGCATACTTGAAATTGCAGACATTGACGATACACCTAGTTATACACGTTCTGTTATCGTAAATAAGGCAGAGGAGTTAGGGCTTGTTGTACAATCGGCTATGTATCTATCACCCGAATATATCACCAAAAAGATATTGACTCTGTTAGGTGATGCAGACCAGATAGATGATATACAGGCTGAGATTGATGCGCTCAATATGCGTAATGGTGGATTGATTGAATAATGGATTATGCACATGAGTTAATAGATAAGCGGTTAGATGAACTTGAAAAGAGACTAACAGAGGAATACTCTATGGCTTTATCTGAGTTACAAGATAAGGCTATGGAGTATTTTGATAAGTTTACGCAACAAGACCTTGAAATGAAAAAGTTGGTTGAGTCGGGTGAATTAAGCCAAAAAGATTATATTGATTGGCGCAAAAACAGGTTACTTTATAGCAAGCGTTATGATGATATGATAAATAACCTAGCGGAGAAATTGACCAATGTTGACAAGATGGCTATGGAAATTGTTGGTCAAAGTATGGCGGGTACATTTAGTGATGCGGCTAATTATACGGCATATGAGATTGACAAAGTAATAAATTATGATGATGTACCGTCATTAAGAGGTGAGGCTAATTTTACTGTATATAATCAAGATGCGGTTAACAATCTGATAGCCAATAACCCTAATATGTTACCCAGACCGTCAGTACCGATAGAAAAAGACTTGACGTGGAATAAATCAAAGTTAAATAGTGCAATAATACAGGGAATATTACAGGGTGACTCTATACCACATTTAGCGGACAGGTTGCAACTCGTAACAGATATGGATAGGAGGGCGGCGATTAGAAATGCACGAACAATGCACACGGCGGCTGAGTCAGCAGGTAGGCAACATACATATGAGCGTGCAGATGAAATGGGTATTGAGGTTAAACGTGAGTGGATAGCAACGCATGATGATAGAACCCGTGATGCACATAGAGAGTTAGACGGGCAAATAGTTGGACTTAATGAGCCGTTTGAGAACTCAATAGGCAAAATAATGTACCCCGCAGACCCAGAGTGTGATGACCCGTCCAATGTATATAATTGCCGTTGTACAACTAGGGCGTATTTGCCTAAACACCCATATCATACAGACAGATATAGTGGGGCTGATTATGAGGCGTGGAAAGAGGGCAGGCTAGCATATCAAAGATACTTAAAGGATATGAGTGAATGAGTATAGCAAGTTTTGAAATAAAAGTTGATAACAAGGATGAGGTTTTACAGGCTTTAGACCAATGTAAACAGAGTGTATTACAACAATGGGGTATGCTTGCACAGGGGTATGCCACAGAGTATGCGCCTGTAGACACGGGCAATTTAAGAAGTAGTATAGCGTTTGAAACTGATGATGATACTATGTATGTGGGTACTAATGTTGAGTATGCCCCTTATGTAGAGTATGGCACTGGTATTTATGCTGAGGGTGGTGATGGGCGTAAAACGCCGTGGAGTTATAAAGATGAAAACGGGGTATGGCATACAACAAGAGGTATGAAACCACAACCATACCTAAGACCCGCCATTGAAAACCATTTATCAGAGTATGAAGAAATACTATATGGCACATTAAATGATGGCTAATAGGTGTCGGAAAAGTGTTTACATAAAGACAAAAAAGTGATATTTTTAATGTGTAGTGTATCTCTGGGTACAGAGGGAGTTAGTGCTTAGGCAAAGGAGATAATATGAGACTAACAAGAAAGTATTTAGCGGCGTTGGGTATCGAACAGGATAAGATTGATGAGATAATCGAAACCCACATGGAAACTGTAAACGCATTAAAGGCAGAACTTGATGAGCAGAAAGATAAAGCGGATGAGGTTAACAGGCTAAAAGAGGCTAACAAAAAACTATCCGATGAGTTATCTGAGATTAAGGATGCTAACTCTAAAGAGGACTCATACAAGGTAAAGTATGAGGCACTTAAAGAGGAATACGGCGATTACAAAAAGGGTATTGAGTCTGAAAAGACAAAGACCTCAAAAACAAAGGCTTTCAAGGCATTACTTGAAGATGTTGGTATTAACACAAAACGCATAGATAGCGTGTGCAAGGTATCAGACATTGATAGTATAGAGTTAGATAAGGATGGCTCTATAAAAGATGCTGATAGTCTCAGAGCAAAGATAAAAGAGGAGTGGGAAGATTTTATTGTGACTAAAGATACTAAGGGCGCAGATACCAAAAAGCCCCCGAAGAATGAGGGTAGTGGTGGCGCAAAGACTAAAGAGGAGATACTTAGTATTAAAGACACAAGCGAGAGGCAAAAAGCAATTGCCGAAAACCACGAGTTATTTGGTATTTAAGGAGGTTTAATTATGCCAGCAAAAGACGCATTGACAGTTGTTGACGATTTTACAGTAAGGGCTAGAGAAGTTGATTTTGTAACCAGATTTAGCCGTAATTGGGATGCCCTCAGAGACATTCTGGGTATCACCCGTGCAATCAGAAAGAGTGCAGGCACTCAGTTAGTTGCTTATGAGGCAACCATGAAATCCGAGGGTTTACAGGGCGGTGCAAGCGTTGGTGAGGGCGAGGAAATCCCGTACACCGAGTTTGAGGTAAACCCTGTAACATTTAGTGACATTACCCTTGAAAAGTACGCTAAGGCGGTATCTATTGAGGCGGTTGCTAAGTATGGCGCAGAGATAGCCATTGAAAAAACCGATGACGCATTCCTGTATGAGTTACAGAATAATGTACTCAAAAAGTTTTATACATTCCTTAACACGGGGTCACTCACAAGCACAGAGCCCACATTCCAGATGGCACTTGCTATGGCTAAGGGAAAGGTACTTGATAAGTTTCAGCAGATGCGCCGTACCGTTACGGATGTTGTTGGTTTTGTGAATATCCTTGATGTATATGAGTATATTGGTGCGGCTAACATTACCGTACAGACCGCTTTTGGCATGACCTATATTAAGGACTTTATGGGTTATTCAACACTTTTCCTTGCAAGTGCACCCGATGTTGCTAGAGGCAAGGTTATAGCATTACCTGTAGAGAACATTGACCTTTACTATATTGACCCTAGTGATGCTGATTTTGCACGCTTAGGACTTGATTATACTGTAGAGGGTGAGACAAACCTTATCGGTTTCCATGCAAACGGTGATTATTCACATGCCGTTGGAGAGAGTTTTGCTCTTATGGGTATGGCTCTTTGGGCTGAGTATCTTAACGGTATTGCCGTTATTACGGTGAATGCAAACCCTTGATAAGCCCCACAGTAGAGTCCGAGGCTGATGGGGCAACATTCCCGTGGACAGACAAAACCCCCGCAGATATGCAGGAAGATATTACGGTTACAGGGGATGAGATTACAGGTAAGTTAAAGTTTATCGAGGGTGGTTTATCGCCTAGTGGTTGGTTGTCGGGTGATGGTTATTTCATGGCTCTTAAATTTGAGGCTGATGATTGGACAATCTATGACTCAGTTAAAGTTGGGCTTAACCCGTCACAGGGTAGCGGACTTGTTGAGATTATTGATGACCCCGATAAGAACGGCGTATTTAAGATTAAAGATACTAACCAGAGATTTATTGTTGAGTGCACTAAGGATGGTGAAACAACCGTTACATCTTATGGCTTAACAGGGTTAGTGCTTGAAAGCATGGGTGCTTAACTATGATGAAATACAGAGTTATAACCTACTTTGCCGATTTAGAAGATAATAACCATGTATACCACACGGGGGATGCGTTCCCCCGTGAGGGTAAAGATGTAAAACCTAGTCGGTTGGTTGAGTTGTCTGGGTCTGATAACAAGCGTGGCATACCGCTTATTAAGGGCTACACAGATGATGAGGCACAAGCAGAGCCTAAAGAGGAAGTAAAGGCAGAGCCTAAGAAAAGAGGACGCAAAAAGGGCACAGACAATGGAAATAGTGATAACTGAGTTATGCACATATCTGAATAATTGGTTTACCCGAGGGCAGAAAAGAATGTATGGTGATATTACCGTCTTAGACGGTAGTATCACTAATACTGATTTTTTGGAAGAAATACAGGAAAATCAATATTTTAGAATAGTCGGGTCTGTATTCAATGATGGCGTTTATAAGTATGATAATACGCTAGAGTTAACTGATGAGGTGTTTGACGGGGCAATATGGCTTATGGCAATACCTAAAGAGGTATTAAAGATTGCCGATGATATATCAAAGTGGCAAGCACAGTATGAGGCTATAGATAGCCCGAATATGTCACCATATAACTCAGAAAGTTTTGGCGGTTATTCATACTCTAAGGCAAGTGGTACAGGTAGTAACGGCGCAAGTAACAACACATGGCAAGGCGTTTTTGGTGGCAAGTTGAGCAATTGGAGAAAAAAGAAATGAGTCTATTAAGCGAACAAATGACAACTTGCTATATCATGGATAAGACCACAGAGCCAGATGGTTACGGCGGTGTTATTACTACATGGAAAGAGGGCGCAGAAATAGAGGCGGCTATCAGTTATGACACCTCTATGCAGGCTAGATTAGCCGAAAAACAGGGTGTAACAAGCCTGTATACCATTGTTACTAAAAAGAGCGTCAAATTGCGTTTCCATGACATTATCAAGCGTGCTAGTGATGGTATTATCTTTAGAATTACATCTAACGGTGATGATAACAAAACGCCAGAGAGTGCAGGTCTAAATATGAGGGTTGTTAGTGCAGAACTTATGGAGGCTATCAGATGAATAAAAGTCAAGCCCTTTATAAGTTTTGGAGTGGTTTTGGCATACCCGCATATGAGGAGAATAGTGTACCAGATGAGGCTATTTTACCTTATATTACATACTCAGAGTCAACTAGCACAATCGGTAATGTAACCCCTCTATCAGCGTCAATATGGTACTTTAGTGAGGGGTGGGCTGAGATAATCAATAAGACCGCCGATATATCTGAGGGTATTGGTTACGGCGGTGTAACGGTACAATATGACAACGGTTTATTGTGGGTCAATCGTGGTCAACCATTCGCACAAAGAATGAACGAACCTAGTGATAGACGCATAAAACGTATGTTATTAAACATATATGCCGAGTTTATAAGTCAAAATTAGGAGGTGTAAAATGAAATACACACAGATACCTGTAGATACTTTTGAAAGTCTACAGTTGAACGCAGGTATATTGGTTGACGATTTTAACCCCACAACGGGCGTTGTCGGAAACCTTTTGGGCGCAACCACAGGCGGTACATCTTTCTCAACCGCCCCCGAATATTCGGATTACGGTGAGGATATAGATAATTGCCCTAAAAATATGCTTGAACTTAAAAAACAGGATAGCATGGATATTACCTTGACGGGTACATTCGTAACCATAACCGCAGATACCGCTAAGACTCTTATTGGTGCGGCTGATATTGACGGTGATGATGCTACACACGTTATCCCCAGAAAAGACCTTGAAAGAGAAGATTTTAAGGACTTGTGGTGGGTAGGTGATTACTCAAATATTAATAATGGCAACAACGCAGGTTTTGTGGCTATTCATATGATGAACACTCTGAGTACAGGTGGTTTCGCTATCCAGAGCAACGATAACGGCAAGGGCAATTTTGCTTTTACTTTTACCGCACACTTTAGTATGGAAAATCAGAATTTAGTACCGTTTGAACTCTATATAGTAAAGGGCGAGGAGGGCGAAGTTACATACACCGTCACTCAGAACTTAACCCATGTAACGTCTGATTATAGTGATACAAGTATTGATGAGGGTGAGGAACTTGAAATAACATTAACCGCAGATACCGATTATACCATTGATACTGTAACGGTTAAGATGGGCGGTATTACTTTACCTAGTGCTTATGATGCAACTACAAGTAAGGTGACAATAGCAAGCGTTACAGGTAACGTTGTTATTACCGCCGTTGCGGTACAGGGTGCTTAATAAGGGGGATAAATGAGAATATCAGACTTCAAGAATGAAGATGCAATTGAACTTATGGCAGATTTGTTAGAGCCTATAGGTGACCTAATAAGCCATAAGGAAGTACAGGAGGCAATACAAAGTAAACAAAGTAAATTAGCGATTGCAAGAACAATGCTAAAGTACGGCAAAGAAGAAATATTACTCATACTAGCCACATTAAATGGCGTGCCCGTATCAGAGTTTACTTGTAACCCCGTGTCAATCTTAAAGGACTTGCTGATAATCTTAAATGACCCAGAAATGGAAGAACTCACCGATTTTTTTACAGGAGCACAAACCCCGATTACAAAAGATGTTTCTGGGTTTGTTGCGGAGAATACAGGGGTAAAAGAACCTTAAAAGCATTTAGGCGGTATGTTGATGCACGTTATACTAATTGGGTGCATGAGGAGGCATACCGCCTTTATATAACCGAAAGTATTTATCAGTATGCTAGAGGCAATATGCTTAATAAAAAGTATACCGATATTACCGAACCCAAAAAGGTAAACACACAAGTGGACGGGAATAGCGTTGTTGAGGATATAATGACCCGTCATGGTTTGAGGTTTAAGGAATGAATATATTTGAGTTAGTTGCAAGCCTAAGACTTGATGATAGTGAGTATGAGCAGGGGCTAGATAACGCTGAAAAATCGGCGAGTAGTAGAGGCGCAGGTATCGGTTCAGCACTAGCCACGGCGGGTAAAGTAGGCGGTGCGGCTATAGGGCTTGTTGCAACGGCGGCAACGGCTATGGGCGGTGCACTTGTTAGTAGTACAAACGATGTTGCATCATACGGTGACAATATAGATAAAATGTCACAAAAAATGGGTATATCCGCAGAGGCGTATCAAGAGTGGGAGGCGGTAATGCAACACTCTGGTACATCTATGGCAACGCTTAAAGCAGGCATGAAAACACTAGCCAATGCCGTTCAAAGTGGTAACGGTGCTTTTGAGCGTTTAGGCATTACCCAAGAGCAGATAGCAAGCATGAGCCAAGAGGATTTGTTTGCCGCCACAATAACCGCTTTACAGAATGTCGATAACGAAACAGAGCGCACATACCTTGCGGGTCAACTTCTAGGGAGAGGTGCAACTGAGTTAGGTGCATTACTAAATACATCGGCTGAGGACACGCAAGCCATGAAAGACCGTGTGCATGAGCTGGGCGGTGTAATGTCAGATGAGGCGGTAAAAGCGGCGGCGGCATATCAAGACCAATTACAAGATATGCAAACCGCTTTTTCTGGTTTATCTAGAAATCTATTATCAGAATTTTTACCCTCAATAACAGGGGTTATGAGTGGTTTAACTGAGATTTTTGCAGGTAACTATGATGAGGGTATAGAGCAAATATCTGAGGGTATAGATAATGTTATTACTAATCTAACAGAAACACTACCAAAAGCACTTGATGTGGGTGTAAACATAGTTGGGGCTATAGCCACATCGCTTTTAGAAAATATACCGTCTATGTTGCCAGCTCTTGTTGACCTAGTTTTAGGCATAGGTGAAATGATAATCCAGAATTTGCCGTTACTCGTAGAAACGGCGTTGGAAATAGTTTTACAATTGGCACTAGGAATAGCAGAGGCATTACCTACACTTATACCCACAATTGTTGATGTAATATTAACTATCGTTGATACGCTAATTGAAAATATTGATTTATTAGTAGATGCGGCAATTGCCTTGATGGTAGGACTTGCTGAGGGGCTTATTGAGGCATTACCTAGACTTATTGAGAAAGCCCCAGAGATTGTCATAAAACTTGTGGAGGCAATAATTAGAAATGCCCCGAAGATTTTACAGGCGGCGGTTGAACTCATAATAACTCTGGTTGATGGTATTGTACAATCTTTTGGAAAACTTATTGAAGTGGGTGCGGAACTTGTACAAAAAGTTAAAGATGGTTTTGCACAAAAAGTAGAAGATGCCAAAAATTGGGGTAAAGATATGATACAGAACTTCATTGATGGTATACTTGAAAAGTGGAATCACTTAAAAGAAACGGTATCTAACGTGGCACAAACCGTTAAAGACTTTTTAGGCTTTTCAGAGCCCACAGAAGGACCTCTTTCCAATTTCCATACATATGCGCCAGATATGATGGACTTGTTTATTAAAGGTATACAGGATAGTGAGGATGCGCTAAAAGACCAAATATCAAGCACGTTCGATTTTAGCCCGACTATAGGCACACAATCCGTACAGACTCAAACGATGGCTGAGAGCGCATCACCGATGCCCATAAACGTAAGCGTATACTTAGAGGGTGACGCACAGGGCATATTTAGAGTTGTGAGAACTGAAAACGATATATTTACAAGAGCAAACGGCGTGAGTGCGTTTGCATAAGATTATGATACTAGCAAGCATAAATAGCACGGATATTACTAAGTACATAAATGAGTCAAGTTATGTTATGAATAGCGAGCCAGTTACAAGTGAGTGGGTAGATGCAAACCATGTAACCCACAGGGATGAGTACAGGCGCAAGGTTAAAGGTAGTTTTGATTTAACTTTTGTGACTCAGCAAGATTACAATGACTTTATTGACCTGTTACATGATGCAACGGCGGGCATAGTAACCGTGATTACCGTATATGTGGGTGATGATGTAAATGACCTAGTAACCATTAACGCTTATTGCCGTATGCAAATGTCAAAGTATCGGAGTATAAGTGCTAATTACTCATTTAACAGGCTTAAAATGACCGTTGAGGAGTTGTAATGCTTAACATAACCGAGGCTACAAAACAACAATACAGGTTAGACAATGTACACAAAGAGTTAGAGATACGCATACCTAGTGCTAACTTGATTTTGCACAATGAGGATATAGTCTCTGAAAGCGTAAATTTAACTGAAAGTATAGAGTCTGGTAATAATTTATCATTTACAGGGTGTATAGCAAGTGTTTTTAAGTTTTCATGCGTTAACCTTGTGCAAGATATAGCAGATGCCTATATAGAGGCAGATATAATAGCACATGATACAGAGGAAACTATACCGCTATTTAGAGGCTATATTGATGAGGTGACTAACCCGTCACATGAGGAAATAACAACAAGTATTACCTGTTATGACATACTATATAAGGTGAGTGATTATGATGTACGCTCATGGTATGATTCTTTAACATTTCCTATTACCATACGCAATCTTAGAAACGGGCTATGTACACATTTAGGCATTATACAGGCAGAGGATTATTTACCAAATGATGCCTTAACAGTACAAAAAACCATTGATGATAAGAGTATATCTGGGATTACGTTGCTTAAATACATATGCCAGATTAACGGGCGTTTTGGTCAAATAGGGCGTGATGGCAAACTTGTATACCGCCATTTAGTAGAGGGTACAGAGGCGTTATATCCTAGAGAGGATTTATACCCAGATGATGATATATATCCCGCAGATGAGAACGCCTTAGAGAGTATAAATAAGGCTCATTATAAAAAAGTGAGTTTTGAGGCATACAGAGTTAATCCTATTACACGGGTACAACTTGTAAACAAAGAGGGTGAGATAGTTGCAAGGGCGGGTAGTGGTGCTAATGCGTTTACTATATCAAATAATCCTTTATTGTATGAAGTTGCAACGGCAACGCTTAATAGCGTGGCTATAAACCTGTATAATAGCGTTAAAGGCTTATGGTATACACCCTCAACGATTGACTCCATAGGGTTACCATACGTTGAATGTGGTGATTTTGTTCTTATAGCGGCTAGATACTCAATTGTCAGAGCGTATGTATTAAACCGTACATTAAAGGGCATACAGAGCCTAGATGATAGATATGAGGCTAAAGGGTCATTAAATCAGCCTGTATATAAGCCGAATATAGAACAGAAGGTTAATGCTAATGCCTCTAAAATATCATCTGAGGTATCTAGGGCAACAAACGCAGAGAGCGGGTTAAGCAATAGCATATCAAGTGAGTCTAGCCGTGCGAGAAGTGCAGAGAGTGGATTACAAAATGGTATTAACTCAGTTAATATACGATGTGACCAATTAAATGCACAGGACGCACAGATAGTAAACCTAGTAGCACAAAAAGCCAATATAACGGACTTAAACGCCACAAATGCAACTATAGGAAATCTATCAGCACAAGTGGCAAATGTTGGCAATCTGGTGGCAAATAAAGCCAACATAGCAGACTTGAACGCCACAAACGCAAGGGTAGGCAATTTAGAGGCTACACGGGTTACGGCTCAACAAGTGCAGGCTTATGTTGGCTCATTTAATTTTGTAACGGCAAGTCAAGTTACAACGGCGGTAAATTCGGCTTTACAGGGGCGTATTACTTGCGGTGAATTAAGGACAGGCTCAATATCAATTTATGATGGGTCTGGGTATACAGGGTTGTATACTCTATTAGACCGAAGATATGTTAAGCGATGAATTTTAGAACACGGCTATTTTTGGATAATATCATAGATGTAATAAATCAGTTTGGTGATTTACCGTTTGAGGTACGCAGACTTGTATTAGAAAGTGCTATGCACATAGTAGAGCGTGAGGCTGATAAAGCAATTGTAAATGAAAGACCACCACAGGACATTGAGTTAGTGGTAGGAGGTACAGAAGATGGCATTACAGAAAATATACTCTAGAATAAATTGGGAAAATTACCCTAGTGAGGTAACCCCTATTAATGAGTCTAACCTTAACCGTATGGACTATGCTCTAGATGAGTTAGATGATAGGGTTATAACACTTGATACAATTAAAGCCACAGTAACCGATATATCAACGCTTATTGAGAGCATAGATGTTGATGATGCCACGGGTGATATAACCATAACAAAGCAAAACGGCTCAACCGTAACGCTCCATACCACAATAGGTAAAATAGCCGTAAACTTTGATTATGATTATGCCACGCAAACCCTAATATTAACCATGAACGATGGCACAACGGCTAATATTGATTTATCAGCACTTATACAGAATAATGAGTTTGTTGATACCGCCACAATAGATTTTAACGTATCATTGTCTGGTAATGTATCAGCAAAAGTAATAGAGCACAGTATAGGTGATGAGCATTTAAGAACTAATTACCTTGCTGATATTCGTGTATCAGAGGCAAACGCTTTACAAAGTGCGTCTGACTCTGAGGGATATAAATTAGAGTCGGAGGCGTGGGCTGACGGGCAAAAAGGAGGCGTTAGTGTACCAAATACCGCTCCACAGTACAATAATAATTCGTCATATTATTCTAGAATAGCCTCATCATGGGCTAAAGGACAAACAGGGTTAAGAACGGACGAGGACACAAACAACGCCTCATACTTTTCTAACCTTGCTCAATCATGGGCTAGAGGCGCAACGGGGTTAAGAGCAGGTGAAGAAACCAATAACTCTAAATATTTCTCTGATATGTCGCAGAGTATTAAGGACTCAACAATGACTATACGGAATGATGCGGCACAACTTTTACAGACCGCAACCGATAGACTAACAGGCTTAAATATTCTTGTAAACTATGCCGATGGTTGTTTGTATTATGACATAAATAGTGGGATAAGGTTACAAGTTAACCCGACAACGGGAAACCTTGATTATGAGGTGGTAACATAAGTGTATAAGTGGTAACATAAAAATATAAGAGAGGAGAAGAAACATAACAATGGTAAATGCAGGACGAATACTCATAATACCAAAGGGCGATTGGGATAGTTTGACAACGTATGATATGCTTGACCTTGTTGCATACAACGGTGTAGCATACATAGCAAGACAAACAAATGTTGGTCAAAATCCGTCATCAGATGTGTCTATGACCTATTGGCAACCGTTTGGAACGGCATCAGCAATTGCAACAACAACATCAGCAGGGCTTGTAATGCCAGATGGTGACACAATATTAGTTGATAGTACGGGCTTAATTAATGTCAACATTGATAATAATACAATTGTCTACGATAGCGTTAATGGGTACTTAAAAGCCGTTGTATCATCAGCACTTGCAAACTTGACCGATGTAAACATAGCAAGCGCACAAAACGGACAGGTATTGGCATATGATAGTACGGACAGAACATGGGAAAATACAACGCTTTACGGAACAGGTATTCCGTTATCAACAACAAATTCAACAAAGGTCACAGACGCAATTGGTGATTTACAGAGTGATGTAAGTGACCTCCAATCTGATATGACCACGGCGCAGGGTGACATTGATGACTTGGAAGCAGGGAATGGTGTTACAACCTTATCGGTCGACCTCACAGGCTGGACACAGGACACATCAAGCCAGAGTGGCACAACGCTCTATAAAAAGCAGATAAGCGTCAATCACGTTTATGTTCCCTCACCTACTATATCAATCGGGTGCGGAACAGGAAACACACTACCGACAGTTGCAGAACAGGAATCGTACAATCTTCTGCAATATGTGATAGCAGAGAACGAAGCGCCTTGTTATCTTATGTTGTATTCAAGCGCAATACCGACAACAGCGTTCTATATCAGCGTTGTGGGCGTAGATTAACAAGGGGGTGAGATTATGGCTGAACAGTTAGCGGAACTCAATAAGGGCGATTTAGAGGTCTATTCGACCACGGAAAAGCCAATCGGCGTATGGATAGACGGAAAACCTATATATAGGAAGTGTTACAAGGTGGACAATGTTGTCCCAAACGGCACAACGACAATAAACACGGGGGTATCAAACCTTGACCACTTTATCCATATATACGGCATAGGTGTTGAGCCGAGCGGGTGGGAAGTGCCTATCCCACATATAAACGGAACGGCGGTATATATCATTATGTGTGATTATGACAACGTGAATAATCAATTCAGAGTTATCCGATATAACCCGAACGGCGCAACAATGACCGTATATTTCACCGCAGAATACACCAAATCATAAAGGAGGAAACCAAAATGTTAAACAAATACTATGTTCTTATACTCTCACTCAATAAGAGTGGTGGCAATTCCGAGGAAATCACGAGAAAAGATGACCTCACATCGGCAGAAAATCTTTTCTACGATAAGTGTTCGCAGTATGGCGGTAACGCACAGACGGGATATGTTGTGGTGTCCTTGCTTGATATGTACGGACGCATAATCAAGTCCGAAACAATCGACAGACTTCCTGCACCCGAACCCGAACCCGAAGCATGACCGACCGCACCAAAATAACCCTTGCACTCATACTATCCGTTATCGTGTGGATATTGACGATTATGTATTTAGCAGGAAAACCGTTGTGACTTGCGACCAACTTGCGACTAACTTGCTTAAACTTGCGACTAACTTGCGACAAAATAAGAGTTTGATATGACTTGCAAAGAATGTTCACACTACAACTCCATAAACGCCACAGAGGGCAGATGCGACAAGATGACCTATTTAGGCATAGTCGATGTGGTAGACGGTTCATACAAAGCGTGTAAGGAATACGAGGACAAAGACGGTCTGTATTCTGACGGAACGTGGCATTGTCCGAGGTGTGGTAAAGCCGTGAGTGAATGGGGATTGTGTGACGAGTGTGACAGTTGGGAGTCGGTGAGCAAATGACCATAGCAGAAATACTGATACAACACCTTGAAAATAAGGAATATGACAAGTTCTATGAACTCTACGAACAGATACGGGATAGGTCTTTCTGGTATAACGATAGTAGGGGCGCAATCATTGAGGTTTTACTTCTTAAAGAGGTTGAGAGCAAATGACCATAGGTTTAATCGGTTCTATATCGTTCCTGTTCACCCTTATGGCATTAGGTATCATATCCTTGCTGATTATGTGGGGCAGACGATGAACATACTATACTTTATATTCTCATTTCCCGAAGTGCTACCACTTGTAACGCTACCATTAATCATTATAGGTTTGGGGCTTGCGTATGAATACTATTGATAAAATACTCTTATCTTGTGCGATTTTCCTTGTACTGTTCATAATAACAATGATTGTGATATTCTGTATATTTCAATCAGTACCAGATACCTTGATTGAGTGTACACTAAGTCTGTTTAGTACAGAGGCGGTTATTACGTTTGCTATATGGTGGATAAAGCGAAAAGCAAACCAGAGAAAAACTAAAGAATAAAAGACAAAAGCGGGCATATAACCCGCTTTTTGTCTTAGAAAGGATGATTTATAACAGAATTGAAACCGTAAACATAATATAGCATATACAATAATGCTTATCAAGTGTTATAATGAGGCTACACAGGGAGATACTTGATATGACTATTGAAGTAATGAGCGCAATAACAGTATTGTCTATAGCATTTAACATCTATCTGGGTGTTCTTAACGCACGGCGTAATAAGACCACGGATGATAAGATGGATGCAACACAACACGCCACGGTTATAGTTAAGTTAGACTCTATTGAGTCAACTGTTAATGATATTAAGGCTGATAACAAGGTATTTCGTACAGATATACAGGATATAAGAGAAAGATTAATCAAAGTCGAACAAAAGGTACAGGATTTGGAGATTAAATCAAATGAGTGAAGACGTAAAGAATAAGTTAACAAGTAGAAAGTTTTGGATATGTGTTGCGGCTTTCTTAGGCTCAGTTGCCACATCTATATCTGGAATAGTTACTGATAATAAATGGGTTACCACAACAGGCGTGGTGGCGGGTATTTTATCAGCCGCAATTTATAGTTTTTGCGAGGCGTGGGTAGACTCAAAGGCGGTAAAAAAAGAATAATGGTTATATCAAACGAGGGCTTAAATATAATTAAGCGTTACGAGGGTCTAAGGCTAGATGCCTATAAAGACCCTGTAGGCATATGGACTATTGGTTACGGTCATACTAATGGTGTTGCACAGGGCATGGAAATTACAGAGGCACAGGCAGATGAGTTTTTAAGGCAAGATGTAAACGGTGCTGAAAAGTCTGTAATGAAATATCATTCAATCTATAACTTTAATGTCAATGAGTTTAGTGCTCTTGTGTCATTTACCTATAATTGTGGCGCAGGCAACCTAAAAAAATTGGTTAACGGCGGTATGCGTACAAAGAAAGAGATAAGTGACGCAATACCGCTTTATTGTAAAGCAGGCGGTAAGGAACTTAAAGGCTTAAAGAAACGCCGAAAAGAGGAGCAAGAGTTGTTTAACAGATGAGGATAGCGCACGCAAGCATAGATGAAAATAAGCACATAAGCGGTGGACAGACGGGCAACCAGACGGGTAAAGAAGTATGTATCAGACAATGGTACAACAAGCCGTGGACGGTGCTATTAAGATACCCCGACAGGCAAACAAGAGAGAGAATAGCAACCATAGCAGAGACTTTGGCAAGCCCCCCTGTTAATAAACTAATCGGATATGACCAGAACGAGCGCAATAGCCTACACGCCGAGGCAAAGAGGCATAATTACAACATCTTAAACTTTATCAATTCCAATAAGGCGTGTGAAACTGATTGTAGTGCTTTTGTAACGTGTGTGTGCCTGTTTGCGGGCATAAAACAACTTGAATATACAGATAATGCGCCCACAACCTCATCAATGAAGTCTGTATTTAAGAAAGCAGGGTTTGAGGTTATAACAGATAATAAATATGTGTCAAACATAACCTATTTATCTAAGGGTGATATTCTGTTAAAGCCTAGCGGTCATACTGTTATTGTCTTAGATGATGGCTCAATGTATGGTAAGCCCGATAAGATTAACTATTACCCGAGGTATGAGGGCTATAGTACATCAATATCAGATGCACTAAAGGCGGTAGGTGAGGACTCTAGTAAGAGCACACGCAAAAAGATATACAAAGTCAATTTTACAGATGAGTATAGGTATACGGCTAAACAAAACACGGCTATGTTGATACTCTTGAAACAGGGCATATTGATTAAACCATAGGGGGATAGGATGGAGCAGATACCTTATATAGTGCATGAAAGCCAGATGGCACGCATGGAGCGCACAAACAAGCGCATATGGATATTGTGTATTATCCTTGTAGCCTGTTTAATTGGTACAAATGCAGGTTGGGTATATTATGAGTCACAGTTTACCGATACCGAGGTATCACAAGAGGTTGATACAGGTGACGGTGACGCAACTGTTATAGGAGTGGGTGATTATCATGGCACGAGTGAGACAGACCGTTAGGACACGGACACGCAGAACAGGCGGTAATAGTGGTTATAGGAAATGCCCGAATTGTGGTGGTGACGGGCGTGTAAGGGTACGCAAAAGAAGTAAGAAATGATGGAGTATACAAATACCCAGATAGCCTCTTTAATAGATGATTACATACACTCAGAGCGTGATAGAGCGATACTCAAACGCCGATTGATTGACGGTATACTATATGATAAGTTAGCAGATGAGTTTGAGTTATCTGAGAGACACGTTAAAAGGATTGTGTACACATCACAGGAAATACTTTTTAAGCACTTAAAGCCTTGATTATATCGGGGCTTTTATTTTTTTTACCTCTTTTTGTCCAAAAAGTATTGACATATAGTATAGAAGTGATACAATGAGTACATAAGATAACACAGGCGGTAGCCATAAGGAGGTACGATATGTATAACAGATTGATGCAAGCAAAGGAACTTAACGTAAAGGTTGGCGATACGGTCAGCGTACAGGGCAACAGAGGTATAGTAACAGAGGTATTACATCACTTTGATACTGAGTGGAACGGTAAAGAGTATGTAAAGGTTGCTGATAGTGACGGTACATCCATACGGGTACACTTTACAGGTGAGTTAGCAAATTGGGGTCAGTATCAAGATGGCGTGTACGGAGGCTACACAGTTTTATCATAAACCCAGACCCCTTGCGGTAGGTGGTCAGACCGCACAGGAGGATGATATGACAGGTGAACAGATTGAGAGATACCAAAAGTGGCTTGCTGACAATGAGCACAGGAAAGATACAAGGATAATGGGTGATTATTGGAACTATTTGAATAATTACCTTAACGGCACAGATATAGTTGTTGACGGTCAGAGTTGGACAGATAGGATGAAAGCACAACCGATGCCTATGAACATTTATCTTTACGGATGAGGAGGTAACAATATGAAGTTAGCAAGCATAACAGTTAATTCAGAGGTTAAGGCTCAAAACATAGTTAATAAACTACACATGGCTAAAAGAGGCGGTTATTATGAGTCATTTATTGATGATAAGTTGAATACAAGTTATGTGGTGATTTACAACACAAGGAGGGCTAAGGCATGAGTTGGCAGGTTAATAGCAAGGTATTTGAGACAGAGGTAGAGGCTATGGCATTTAGCAAAGATTTACAGGCATACGGCGGTATAGGTGGGTGGCGTGAGGTTGATAAGCCCGTTACTCATTACTATCTGGGTGATTTAAGGACAGAGCCGATTAAGGCAAAGGAGGTGCGATATGGTAAAGTGTTTTGATTGTGGGTGGATAGGTGACGCAGAGGAACTAAAACGAGTTGAGGAGTCAAGGGGTGAGTTTTGGGGCACGCCCGCATATGAGACAATGTATTATTGCCCTTGTTGTGGTAGTGATTACATAGACGATTATAAGGGTGAAGATGAGGAGGATGATGAGGATGATTAAGCGTGTACACTTTCTTGATAAAAACTATATGACCATTAAAACAGTTGAGGTAATAGCCAATTCAAACGATATGGCATACTTCTTAGCAGATGAGATATATGAGCAGAGAGGGTGGCGGTTTAAGTACGTTGATATGATAATTGACCCGTAAATGTCACTCTACAGACATTCATTAACAACTGAATACTGAGTATCATTAAGCCATACGGGAGGTTACTGTATGGCTTTTGTATTTTACAATCCAAACCCTAAAGGCTCTTTTGTCGGTGATTGTGTCATACGGGCATTGTCTAAGGCTTTAGATGCTGAGTGGTACGAAGTTTATACAGGGTTAGCCATACAGGGCTATGCTATGGGGGATATGCCCTCATCTAATAGCGTATGGGGTCAATATCTTATGTCAAAAGGGTATCGCAGATACATTATCCCTAATAGTTGTCCAGATTGTTACACGGTTAAAGCGTTTTGCGCTGATAACCCACACGGCAAGTACATACTTGCAACGGGTACGCACGTTTTAACGGTAATTGACGGTGATTATTATGATAGTTGGGATAGTGGTAATGAGATACCCATTTATTATTTTAAGGAGGAATAATCTATGGTCTATCCGAATTATTACCCACAGTACCAGACTCAGTATCAAGCGCAGATGCCTACACAGGCACAACCTCAGATGCAACCGCAAGCGCAACCTCAGATGCAGACAAACGGTCTGATAAGTGTGCACAATGAGCAGGAGGCTAAAAACTATCCTATAGCGGTAGGCAACTCAATTACGTTTAAGGATGAGAACGCCCCGTACATCTATACTAAGACGATGGGTTTTTCACAACTTGATAGACCCACGTTTGAAAAGTATAGGCTTGTTAAAGAGGATGTAGAGCCTCAGAAAGAGGCTTTAAGTGTCGAGGCAGACAATACCGCACTAGATGAATTAAAAGCCGATATAGAGGATATGAGAGGGGAAATTGAGGCACTTAAAAAGAAGTTAGCCCCTAAGAAAAAGCCAAAGGAGGAGGATGAGGATGAATAACAACATATTACAGATGATTGCTCAATTTAAGCAAAACCCTTTAAGTCTGGTTGCATCACAGTTTAACATACCGTCTAACCTTAATGACCCACAGGCAATCATACAACACCTGTTAAACAGTAACCAGATTACACAAGAACAGGTTAATGCGGCTATGAGTATGAAAAATGACCCGAGTTTACAGGCTATGTTAGGAGGTATGAAATGGTAGACAGAATAAAAAAGAGACTCAACGCCCACATAGAGTATCTATTAAGCAAAGAAGTATTGACCGCAGATGATTACGCCATATTGGTAATGGAACTTGATAGGCGTAAATCCGAGTCTGAGGATTTAAGCAACGATACCATTATGCGTATATTCTCATACATAAATTGATATAAGAGTCGGTGCACAGGCTTTTATATAACCGATTATCCGCTATAGAGGGTAATTGCTAACCTACAAAAACTATAGGAGGTAAAAGTTATGGCTTTAACAGATGAAAGTAACGGCATCCCCGCAACAATGCTTGTAAGCCCGTCTAATATAGGCGGTGGGATGTACCCTTATCCTGTTTATCCGCAGGGCGGTGGACAGGGTAACAACGGTTTTGGTGGAGACAACAGTTGGTGGGTTGTTCTTTTAATCATCATCCTTGTTGCCGCAGGCGGTTGGGGTAACAACAACGGAGGTAACGGCGGTGGAATGTTCGGCGGTCAGCCTATCATTGTAAACGATGGCAACAACAACGGTGCTATTCAGCGTGGTTTTGACCAAGCGGCTATTATGACAGGCATAGGTGGTATTCAGAGTGGAGTACAGAACTTAGGAACTCAGTTGTGTAATTGTTGCGGTGATATGCAGATGGCACTTGCTAACGGTTTTGCAGGTGTTGAGCAGGGTGCAAACGCACGCCAGATGGCAAATATGCAGACCGCATTTGCTACACAGGCGGCTATGTCACAGGGCTTTAATCAGTTGGGCGCACAGTTTGCAGATTGTTGTTGTGAAAACCGTTTGGCTAATTGCCAGACCCAGAACATTATTCAGCGTGAGGGCTCTGAGACACGTTTTGCGGATGCAAATAATACCCGTGACATTATCCAGAGTCAGAGCAACGGCACACAGGCTATTCTTGATAAGTTGTGTCAGTTAGAACTTGATGCAAAGAACGATAAAATCAATGACCTTGAGCGTAAGTTGACTATGGCTAACCTTAACGCATCACAGACCGCACAGAACGCATTTATAGCACAGGGCTTTGCTAATGAAGTTGACCAGCTTTATGATAGGCTTTCTAATTGCCCCGTACCGTCAATGCCTGTATACGGGCGCACACCTATATTTACTTGCCCGAGCCAGAACAACGGTTGCGGATGCGGTTGCGGTAACTTCTAAGGGGGTGTAACTATGGCAGAATATTTAGCCAATGCGATACAGAACGTGGCATTAAATAGCCCAATACTGTTCACGGCTTCTATTCCTTGCAATAAGGGGTATGTATACCATGAGGACGAAACAGGGATTTTTATTCTCAGAGGTTGCACTAACAATTGTTTTGCACGCTATCAAGCAACTTTTAACGGTAACATAGCGATACCCGAGGGCGGTGCAATATCACCTATTGCGGTTGCTATCACAGTAAACGGTGAGCCGAGGTTAACAAGTAGGGCAATAATTACGCCCGCCGCCGTGGATGAATACGGAAACGTAACAAGCACGGCAATTATAACAGTACCTAAAGGATGTTGCTTTAGTTTGTCGGTTAGGTATGTGGATGCCACAACTGATGACCCGACTACAGAGCCCACACCGTTGATTGAGGTACAGAACGCTAACCTTGTAATTACACGGATAGCATAGGAGGTGAGATTATGCACAAGTTAGAGGAACTCAGAGAGATGCTCATGGAGGAACTTGAAAAGTGTTCTGATAAAGGTGAGTTATCCGCAGGCTCTTTAGAGGTTATTGATAAATTGGCACACGCCATTAAATCTATAGATACCATTATGGCTATGGAGGAGGGCGGGTATTCAAACGAATACTCAAATGCCAGAGGTAGAGGCAGAAATGCACGCCGTGACTCTATGGGTAGATATTCAAGAGGCGGTGGCTCATACCGTGGTGGCTCTTATGATGACTCTTATGATGATATGTCATATGAGTATAATGGTGGCTCTAATGTTAGGGGTGGCGGTAGAGGTGGTTATAGCCGTAGAGGATATAGCCGTGATGATGCCAAAATGGAACTTGCTAAAGAGTTAAGAGAAATCGCTATGGACACAGAAGATAGCGAGGTTAAACAGATGCTACACAAATGGATTAAGCAGGTTGAGGAATAAATCATGTATACACAATCTGAGTTGCAAGATGCTATAGATGAACTACAAAACAGTAACCATACCATACAAAACTGTTCTAAACTAGCATCCGCTTATATCGTTTTAGACCACATATCCCCTAGCGGTGGCTATTCCACAGAAAGTAAACCCGTACAGACGGTAGAAAAAGTGGTTGATATTGTTGGTGATTACGGTAATAGTGAGTTTCTGGGTATAATCAGAGGCAGAAACGCAACAGACATGTGGTTATTGATGGATGAGTTAATGTCAACTCTATCTGTATTAAATCCTAGATTGTATGATAGTGTGATTGATAAAATCATAATGTAACTAAGGGGCGGTATGTGTAAAAGCATACCGTCTTTTTATGCCTTAATTGTATTGAAATGTATTGAAATGTATTGACATATGAAAGAAAGTTAGATATACTTGACAATATGAAAGGAGGTGAAAATATGACCGATTTACAGAAAGATATGGTTACATATCGGGCTAAGGAGTCTATAAGCCAGAGAGAGTTAGCCAGACGGTGCAACTTATCAGCGCAGACAGTTAACTCAGTTGAGAATGGGCTACAAACCCCGTCAAAAATGACAGAAACAAAAATCAGACTAGTAATAGGTGAGAAATGAAAAAAGTATTATTGATTATCTTAATCATGTTGCTTATTCCTATTAACGCATATGCGGTATGCAGAGGTGAAAGACCAAACAACATAAATTGGGATGAGCAAGGTTTTGAGAAAATCAAAACAACGGCGTATTGTGTCGGGCATCATACCGCTAATGGCTCTAAGGTGCATGAGGGCGGTTGTGCGTCTAGTAGTGAGCATATGGGTGATGTTGCTATCCTGTATACCTTAGACGGTGAATATATAGGCTTGTTTGAGGTAAATGATGCAGGTGGCACAGATGCAATACGGCAGGGCTATGTGATTGATGTATATTTTGAGAACTATGATAGATGCAAAGATTACATGGCGTTAACGCAAGGTAATGTGTATGTCAAATGGATTAAAGGAGTAGGATGATGAGAATTATAGCAAAGATTATTGAAACCGTAGGAATAACAATATTATTTATCGGTCTGGGTAGCATGGATAGTGTATCAACTCTGATACCTATAGTCTCAATCTTTACAGGTATGGCTATTATGTTAGCAGGTGTATCAATCGAGGAGGTGTGCGCATGAATATTTATGAGAAAATCTTAACTATTATGTCAGAGGTATCATACTTATCTAAGGATGATAGCATAGAGTTTGGTAAGACTAAGTATAAGGCTCTATCTGAGGAAAAAGTCACATCAATAATGCGCAAACAGATGATTGATAAACAGTTGTTGGTATATCCAATTGAGCAATCTAGTAGCAGAGATAATAACATATCCCATGTTGATGTAACATACAGAATAGTCAACGTAGAAAACCCCGATGAGTATATTGATGTTAAGTCATGTGGTGACGGGTATGATACACAGGATAAGGGCGCAGGCAAGGCTATGACATATGCGTTTAAGTATATGTGGCTTAGAACATTTGCAATACCTACAGGCGAAGACCCCGACAAAATATCGTCAGATGAGATTGATGCTCAGATAGCAGAGAGTAAGGCTAAAGATACGAGTAAAAGCCCTATATCAGAGGTTAAAATAAATGCCTTAATAAGCAAGTGTGAGAGTGACAATGTTGATATTGCTAAGTTGCTTTTACTGTACAAATTATCGGACTTAATGGATATGAACGAGAAACAGTACAGTAATGCTATCAACAATTGGGATAAGGTAAAAGAGTCATGTGGGAATTAAAGGGCTTTGTAAAAGGGCGTACACCCTCATCATTTATGGTTGAGGCAGAGTTGCCAGATGATGTACCGTATGATGCTTTACTTGTTTTCAAGATAAGTAAGTACAATGAAAAGCGGTCACTCAATGCTAATAACTATTTTCATAAGTTGTGCTCTTTACTTGCTGATAAATTAGGCATATCAATGGCTGAGTGTAAGAACAATCTGATTACCTCATACGGGCAGATATGGTATCTAGATGATAATGATGAGCCGTGGATATATAAAACAAATGCGCCACCAGAGTTTATACGAGAACAGGAAGAAATACACTTGAAATTGGTAAAGATAGATACCGATAACGTGTACTTCTACAGGGTTTACCGTGGGTCACATACCTATGATACCGCAGAAATGGCAAAACTGATTGACGGTACAATTAAAGAGTGTGAGGCACAGGATATACCAACGGCTACACAGACAGAATTAGATAAAATGTATGAGGAGTGGGGTAAGATATATGAGCATAAATGAGTGTATTTTTTGCAAGAAAGAGGCGCATGGGGTACATCATTTACTGTTTGGCTCTAACCGCAGACTAGCAGATGAGGACGGGCTTTATTATCCAATATGTGACAGTTGTCATATAGCAGGCAAGTACAGAATACACGATAACCCCACGGCGGAGAGACTATCTAAGATGTTGGGTCAAGCACTCTGGGAACTAAAAGAGGCAGGCGGTAATGATGAGATTAGAAACAAGTTTATCAAGAGATATGGGAGGAATTATCTATGAATAGATGGATAGGCATAGGCAGATTGACAGATGAGCCAAAAGTAAATCGTAACGGTAATACGCCAAACGCAAGGTATACCCTTGCAATTGACCGTTCTAGTGAGGGCGCAGACTTCATATCCTGTATTGCTTTTGGCAAGGGTGCTGATTTTGCCGAGAGTTATTTGCACAAGGGCATGAAAATAGCGGTAGAGGGCAGAATACAAACAGGCTCATATACTAACAAAGACAATGTTAAGGTGTATACCACAGATGTTGTGGTTGACAGGCATGAGTTTTGTGAGAGTAAGGGTGATAAGACTACAAAAATGGGAGAAATCCCTGTTAGTGTACCAGATGAAATAGATGAGCAATTACCCTTTAAGTGATGGAGGTATGAAATGGTGAGCATTATAATATGCGCTATGATATGTGTCACATTGGTTGCACTCAGTTTAATCAATAAAAGGAGGTAATAATATGCCAAACAAAAAAAGAATGTCACAAAAGGAGCGTACATTACAGTATTTACGCACACACAAAAAGGGTATGACCCCTTTAGATGCGTGGGAGAAATGCGGTATATACCGTATATCTAGTGTTATACATGAGTTACGCAAAAAGGGTTATAACATAACCACAGATGAGGCTATTGTTAGAAACCGTTATGGTGAGGAGTGCAAGGTTGCAAGGTATCAGATATGGGAGGAATGAAAAGCAAACGTAAAGGTGCATCATATGAGCGTGAGGTTGCCTCTGAGTTAAGACAGTATGGGTATGATACCAGACGAACGGCTCAGTATTGTGGTAATACAGGTGATGCGTCAGATGTTGTTGGGTTGCCGAGCCTACACATCGAGTGCAAACGATACGCTAACAGGGGGTTTGACTATGATTGGTTATCACAAGCGGTCAGAGATAGTAAACCAGATGAGATACCTGTGGTGATACACCGTACAGATAACAATAAATCTGTTATAACCCTGTATCTAGGTGATTTTATGCAGATATATAAAGAGTATGAGGCAAGTATTGACATAGAGTCTCGTAACGTGTAACATAGTTAAAAAGCCTTATTCGGTGATTGCCCCACCGATTTGGGTGTCAACATATCGGATAAGGCACATAAGCCGTATCGCTTGTATGGGGCAATCATACAGGCGGTACGGTTTTTAATTGAGGTTTAGAAAATGGATGATAATGAGTTTTTATTACAGGACAGGTTACAAAAGATACGCCAGATAATTAACAAATACGGTGAGGATAACTTTTATATATCGTTTAGTGGCGGTAAAGACTCCACCGTATTGAGTGCCTTAATTGATATGGCGTTGCCAGAAAATAAAATACCCAGAGTATACGCTAATACGGGCATTGAGCTTAATATGATACGGGATTTTGTTTTTTCTAAGGCTAATGGTGATGATAGATTTATAGTTATAAAGCCTAGTGCTCCAATAAAGCCTATGTTAGAGCAATATGGTTATCCATTTAAAAGTAAAATACACGCTCATGTAGTGGCGTTATATCAAAGTTTTGGCTTTAGTAAAAATATGGTTAATGGGTATCTGGGCAAAAGGCCAGAGCATTGGCACTCTAGGGAATGCCCAAAAATTTTAAGGTATCAATTTACTGATGAAAACACATTAAAAATATCTGATGTGTGTTGTGTCAAAATGAAAGAAGAACCGTTAACAAGATGGAGCGTTGACAATAAAAAACCATATGCCATTATTGGTATTATGATGGATGAGGGGGGGGGCGCAGAATGCGGGCACAATGTTTAGCATTTAGGAATAATAAATTCTGGGCATTTCAACCACTTGTACCTGCTACAAAAGAATGGGAGGAATGGTTTATTGATAAATATAATATACAGATATGTGACATATACAAACCGCCATATAATTTTACAAGGACAGGGTGTAAAGGTTGCCCGTTTGCATTAAATTTACAAGAAGAATTAGATATATTGGATGAGTTTTTTCCAGAAGAACGCAAACAATGTGAGATAATATGGAAACCTGTATATGATGAGTATAGGCGGTTAGGGTATAGGCTCAAAAAACAATATGAGCATCAAATTACTTTAGATGAGTGGTTAAAGCGTATTTAACAGATAACAATTGATGATTGGATGGGTAACAAGTATGTATGAGTCAATGGTATTTTACAAGAGTTTCTATGATGCAATACAGGGGCTAGATGCTGAGTTACAGGCAGAGATATACAATGCCGTATTTAGATATGGTTTATATGGTGAGTTGGTTGAATTATCCCCGATTGCTAATACTGTATTTACACTCATTAAGCCACAGATTGACGCAAATAATAAGCGTAAGGAAAACGGCAAAAAAGGGGCAGAATACGGCAAGTTAGGGGGTAGACCTAAAAAAAATAACCCCGATACAACCCCTAATAAACCCCAAAATAACCCCACACAAACCCCTAATGTAAATGTAAATGCTAATGCTAATGTAAATGATATAAAAGATAATATATCCGCACGGCATAAGCGCAAGGAAGAAAAACAAGCGTCAAAACATAAGTATGGTGTTAATCAGAATGTTTTGTTAACAGATGATGAGTTGACTAAGTTAAAAGACGCATATCCAGATTATCAAGAGCGTATTGATAGCCTATCGTACTATATGCGCTCAACGGGTAGAAAGTATGCAGACCATTATATGACTATACTTAATTGGGCTAGACGGGAGAAAAAGGAGGAAAAGCCAAAACAAAAACAAAACCCGTTTAACAATTATGAGCAGAATACAGATTATGATTTTGACGATTTAGAGAGGAGGTTAATACAAAATTGAAACTGTATATCATGGTCACACATGATAAATATGAGTTGCCTATGGGAGTGTATGATAGTCTAGATGATATGTCTAAGGCACAGGGCGTAAGCAAGAACTATATCAAGAAAAGCATAAGCCAATATGAGCATAATACGGCTACATGGTTTGTACCTTTTAGGCGTGTGATAGTGGAGGATGAGGCATGAAAACAGGGGATATTGTTATAACAATCAATAATGACGGCAGATATGCTAAAGGCACAGAGTGCGTTGTACTTTATCGGGTATCTGATAAGCATGATAAACCGATACGGGTTAGAACTCTGTATGGTCAATGTGAGGCATGGTATGATGAGGCTTTACTAAAAGTAATTAAATGTCAATAATGTATTGACGTATATCGTCGGGGGAAGTATTATAGTATATGTAATATGGTTTGTTTGGCATATGCCAGAAAGGGTGATTATGAGCGATAAGAAGAAAAAACCAAAAGATGATGAAATGGAAGTTATCACAAGCGGTGAGATTATTGAGTTACAAAATAGGGCTAGAGCACTCAGTAAGAAACAATGGCGCATTGTTCTAAGTGAAGCCCCAATAGAGGCTCTATTTTATGCTCTTATGAAAAAAATCATGTATATGCGTGATGTTATAAGTGAGCATGAGAGGGCAGAACATAGGGTTAAGCGTGTATATGATGCCGATGATACTTTTACTGAGTGGCTATAGAGGAGGCATATTATGAAATGCCCTAAATGCCAGAGTGAGCAGGTAATAGTGGTTGGAGGCAAACATACGGCGCAAGGTAATTACAGAAGAAACAGGCGGTGTAATGAGTGTAAGCACACATTTATCACAATTGAGTATTATGTGCCAGATGAGAAAGTGAGACATAGAAGAAAAACATTTAAGGAGGATGATTATGAAGGCAACATTATTTGATATTTATGGTGAGTTTCAAGATTTATACGCTATGGCTACAAGCGATGAAGAACAGGCAGAGCAGGTATTTATTGATACCCTTGACTCATTAAAAGGTGAGTTAGAGGCTAAATCAAGTGGATATGTTGCGGTTATGACCCGTCTTAAAGCAGAACAGAAAAGGGCAGAGGAAATTGTTGAAACTTATCAAGCCATTGTAAATGCCCGTAAAAGAGCCATTAAGCACATGAACGATACACTTATTACTGTTATGGACGGGCTTGATATATCAGAAATGCCCGCAGGCGATGTGACGATTAAGATTAAAAAGAATGGTGGAGTACAACCTCTGGTGATTGATGGTGATGTACCCGACAACATGACTAAGGTTACAATTGCGCCAGATAATGCAAAAATAAGGGAATACCTCAAAGACAATGAGTGTGAGTGGGCGCATTTAGAGGATAGAGGCAGACACATAGAGATTAAGTGAGGTGATTACAATGACAGTTAATGAGATATTACATGAAATACCGCATATGAGGTATTGTTTAGAGGCTACACGGCATAAGGAGGTGCTTGATGAGTTAGAGGAAATGGTAAAGCATCACAAGATAGGGCATTGGAGTGAATATTTACCTATCGGTGGGTATAAATGCTCTGTATGTGGTGGATTATCGACAAAGGTTGATGATTATTGCTCATACTGTTGGGCGAAGATGGAAAGCGAGTTAAAAGATGAAAACACTTGAAGAAATAAAAGAGTGTAAGCGCATATCCGTAAATATGGTTGGCATGGATGGTGGACACGGAATAATTGCTATGCCAACTTGGAATGGGTCTGTTATCTGGTCAAAAGGTGGCGGTTGGGAGCACGTTAGCGTATCACCGATGAAAAGCCGAATAACACCATCATGGGATGATATGTGCAGACTAAAAGAAATATTTTTTTATGATAATGAGTCTGTTATACAAATTCACCCACCAAAAGATGAATATGTCAATAATATGCCGAATTGTTTGCATTTATGGCGATGCTACTACAAGGATATGGTATTGCCACCGTCCTGCTTTGTTGGGGTCAGAAAAGGGCAGAGTCCGTCAGAAGTGAAGAAAGAAATAATCGAAGCGTATGAAATGGCAGGAGAGAAATACGAGTAATGACAAGAGAAGAAATCATTAAAGGGTTAGAGAATTATATTCCGTGGGCTGATGAATATGAGATTGATATAGAAGTATTAACAGGCGCACTTGAATTGTTAAAGCAAGAGCCTTGTGAGGATTGGTATGAATTACCGTCTGACGAAATGACACTTGAACAAGCAAGGCAAGCGGTAAAGGATTTAAGGGAAAAGTTGGCAGAACATTTCGATGAAACTGTAAGTCTTGGAGCGTTTAAGCAAGTAATATGGGAGCGTGATATAGCCATAGGGCAACTTAAAGAGTTAGGTTATGACTTTGGTCAGAAAATAGAGCCAAGCGGTGATTTAATAAGCAGAGAAGCGGTAAAAGCATACAAGTATCATAGAACGATGTACCCAAACTTTGAAGATTATGTGGATATGTTACCATCCGTCAATCCGCAAGAGCCAAAAACAGAACCAAAATACTGTGACCGCAATATCTGTGTGTCGAATGAGTACAATGGCATAGGATGTGAGGATTGCGAAGTTACCAAAAGTCAAGAGCCAAAGACAGGGCATTGTAAGGAGTGTAAATACTTTGAGTACGATAGCGTGGCAAAGGTTGACGGAGTACCGCTTATCGTAGCGCACGAAATCTGTTCAAGGTGGGGTGACGGATGCAAGACAAAAGAAGATGGATATTGTTTCTTGTTTGAACCACAGGAAAGTGAGGAATAAATGACTTGCGAACAGTGTAAATATCACGATTACATACCTGTTATAGACACGCATTTTTGCGAAAGTCGTAATCACAAACGTAGAACTATACGGATAAGCCGAGAGGATGCTGAAAAGGATATAGATTGCTATTGGGCAGATAAAGCAGAAAGTGAGGATAAGGAATGACAGTTAAAGAGATTCCCATAAATATAAGATGTTTGGAATATAGACAGGATAAAGCCGATACGGATTATGGTTCATGCCTTTATGCGAGATTTTATTTCAATCTTGACAAGTATGAATTGACCATAGTATCAGATTGCGGAAACTATGCTTATCAATGGGTTGCCACGCCAGAGCATGAGAGTTTTTTGGAACTTATGGCACGAATAACAGACGATTATCTTTTGGGTAAATTGTGTGGAAGTCCAAAGGAGTTTGATTATGAAGCCACAAAAGCACATTTTTATGACTATGCAGATGACGAAGACGATAAAAAGCGTCTTGATGAAATCTTTGAGGAAATCGAGAATAAGTACATCCCAGACAACGGAGAAACCTTTATAGAATTGTTTGAACAGGAAAATGACGGATGGTGGCGTGATGTATGGGAGTATCTTATATACGAGTACACGGCATGGCAGAAAAAGATAGTAAGCGTGTTCGAGAATGATATTCAGCCTGTTATAAGAAAAATGGTTAAGGCAGAAAGTGAGGGATAAGAAATGACAAACAATATTGATGTTTATGTTCAAAGCTACACTTGCGAAAATGGAGCAATCGCAAAAATCATAATTCCCGAACAAGCAACACAAGACGATTTGAAAGGCATAAAGGAAATGCTTGAAGTTGTTATTCAAAGACATTTCAAGGCAGAAAGTGAGGACAAGAAATGCATAAGATAATTAGAAATATATTACGGTTCATAATAAGACATAATAAACTATGCAATATTTTTACAAAAAGAAAGTGGTTCAATGATTTGCTATATGAGGAGGCACAAAGAGTTTTAGACAACAGATAGAAAGCAAGGTAGGAAGTGAGGGGCAGACAAAATGACCACGGGAGTAATTGATAAAAACGGAAAAGAAATAAAAGTCGGAGATATTGTGCATTATCGTGGAGATGGTTTATGCGCTCATGGGATAGTGGTACAGGATGATTATTACGGATTTGCGATACTTGA
>ODAI011929239.1_pt1 | contig 37096 bp, 28 predicted proteins | sample 1539321 | NCBI WGS metagenome assembly ODAI01 (sample SAMN02144231, study PRJEB22623) | gut metagenome | biome: sheep rumen | host: Ovis aries | place: New Zealand
GTACTACAACGGCTGGTCGGGCTATGTGGTGCAACGTAATTTGCTGCAGGAACAGAACATGCCGACCGCGGTGATCAATATCGCTATCGGCGGCTCGTCTCTTAACCAGAACATGCCGAATGAAGCGGACCGCGAGGATCTGAATACGTTCTACGGCGAAGGCCTGTACCGTCTGCGCAAAGCCGGCTTGGCGGATGATATCAAAGCGATCATATGGGTGCAGGGCGAGAGCGACCAGAACGGTCTGTATGAGGACTACGCACTGCGTTTCGACAAACTATACAAAGCGTGGAAACAGGACTATCCCAACGTGCAGCGGATCTATGTGAGCCAGATCAATGTGGGATGCGGCACGAGCCCTTATGCCTCGGAGATCCGCGAGATGCAGCGTCTCTTCGGCGAGACCTATCCGGACGTGACGGTGATCACGAATATCGGTATAACGATCCGTTATGACAGCTGTCACTACGAGGATGCGGGCTATGACCGTCTTTATACGCAATTCACGCGTCTCATCGAGCGCGATTTCTACGGCAAGAGTTTTGACAAACCTCTTACCTCTCCCGCCGTGCAGAGCGTGCAATGGACGGACGCACAGAAGACCGCTATCGCTATCCGTTTTGACCAGGAGATGGTATGGCCGGGCATTATGTGGGGCAGAGACATGAAGGACTATTTCTATGACGAAAAAGAGCAACCTATACCGATGAAGAGCGGCCGTGTGGATGCTGCGGACAAACGGGTGGTGCTGCTGGAGTTGGAGAGCACCGCAACCCGTCCGACCCACCTCACTTACGGCCCGGACAACTACGTCTATAGTTCCACACGCGGGATGGATACGCTCTATGTCGATCCGTGGCTACGCAATAATGACGGTTATGCGGCGATGACCTTTAACCGATACCCCATTGCCGACCATAACACCACAGCGTATGAGAAGATCGAGGAGATGGGTTTCCTGCGGATGGAAGGCGAGGAACTGATCGCGGAGAGCACGGCGGGCATTGACAGTATCATCGTCTATTCCGTGCTCGGACAGATGGTCAAATCCGTAGCCGGAGAGAGGTGCTCCCTGGTGGATCTGCCCAGAGGCATTTACAGCGTCCGTATCAACCTCCGCAACGGTGAAGGCCTTAGCACGAAAATACGGAAGTAATTGGTGAGACCCCCTCAGTCCCCCCCAAAAAAGGGGGAAGATAAGGGACTGATAATGGACAATTGATAATTAAAATCTAATCGTTATGAAAAAAGTATCTACTTTATTTCTATGTTTAGCTCTGGCGGCTGTGTCGTTGCACGCAGAAGTATGGCTGGAGGAGAACTTCAATTATGCAGACGGAAACTTGGAGCAAGAGGTCTCCGGTTTGGAATTGCACAAATGGATGTGTTCGCTTAAAGCGGCAGACGCTTTAGGAACCTCGCCTCAAGTGGCAGACCGCAACTTGGTCTATCCGGGCTATATCGCTTCGGGCAAAGGCAAAGTGGCGGTGCTGGATGCAGCGGTGGGCGATGACAGTAACACGCAGCGTATCAGCGTCTATTACCTCGATACTCTCGGTGCTCGGGACACTGTGTCGATGTATGCGGCATTCCTTTTGAAACCGATCTCGGCAAAGAACACCTCCGGTCGCGACCTCGCGATCTGGGAAGGGTCGGTCGGCAGTTCCATGTGTCGCGGACGTCTCTTCATGGCGAAGGACGGAGATGCCGTCAAGTTCGGTATTACCAAGAACAGCAGCTCTGTTGCTACCTGGTCGCAGACTGTCGAGTTGGGTTCAGTTAACCTCGTCGTTATGAAATACGAGTACAACCCCGGACCGAAGAATGATGTGGTCAAACTATGGATCAACCCATCTTTCAACAAGCCCGAGGAGGAACAGACCCCGATCACTTGTGCAGAAGCGGACGCTACGGGTCAGACTGACATGATCGTGCGCGGTTTCGGTCTTCGTCAACGGGGTAACGGCGCAGAAGTCGGCGGTTTGCGTATCGGTACAAACTGGGCGGATGTTGTTATGTCGGATGGTTCGGACATACCGGATCAGCCGGAGCAAGATCCGGAGGTGTATGCCGTGGAAGATTTTGATTATGAGGCAGGCTCCGCTATCGAGGGTCAAGGCGCGTGGACGCTGACCACCGCTACTGCCGACCAGGGCGGACAAAGCCCCCTTGTGGCGGACACGACTTTGGCTTATGCCGGCTACGGATCGGGCGAAGGAAAAGCATTGGCGTTGGATAGTGTAGCGCAGGCAATCAGCGGAGATCTCAAACGCAATACGGTTATGGGCTTTGCGAAAGGCAAACTCAATGAAAACGACACCGTTTATGCCGCCATGTTAGTTAACCTCGCAGCTATGAACAGCACCAGCGGCAAAGAGCTCTTCACGTACCTCAAACAAGGTGCAGCCGACGGTGACAACACGACCATGCGCGGCCGTGTGGTAGTTAAGATCGCGAAGGACAAAATGGTCTTCGGTATCAAGAAGAACAATCAGGAGATCACCCAGTGGTCCGATTCACTCAACAAAGCGCAGACGGCTCTCTTGGTAGTCAAGTATGTCAACAAGAGCACCAGCTCTTCCACGGATAATGACGAGTTCTACCTGTATGTTAACCCCGATCCGTCCAAGAGCGAGTCGGAGAACAGCGCGCTTCTGTTGGAGGCAGCGGGCAATGCAGAAGGCGGCGGTGCTGACCTGCGCTATATCGCTTTCCGTCAAATGAAAATCAATGCCCTTATTGACGGAATACGCATTGCCAAGAACTGGTCGAAAGCCCTTAATTACCAAGCTCCCGAGCCGGGCGAAGGCGGCGAAGGTGATGAAGCCTTGGACGATGTACAGACCCGCCTGCAGGGCGCCAAAATATTCCGCAACGGACAGCTGCTGATTCTCCTTGGCGACAAGATATATACTATCACAGGTCAACAAATTCAATAAATACCCCAATTTTTTTACTAACTAAAATTTTACAATCATGAAAAAACATTTCTTTTTAGTGGCTGCATTGGCAGCAAGTATGGCGTTAAACGCTCAGTACACTCAGGAACTACCATTGGACTACAACGACTTCTTCCGCGTGGAGGCTCTCAATGCAGACGGTGAACATTTGGAGGTGTACACCTATGCCAACTCGGATCAAAAGAGCACTTCCAAGCCAAATGGTGAGGAACTGCACGGAGATCAATGGAACTGCAGTGGTAAGGCAACTGATCAAAAGGGCGAAAACCCGGTAGTCGCAGCCAGCACACTGGAGTTCGGAAACTATGTGGATAACAAGAAAGGAAAAGAGATTATCTTAGCTAATCTGCCGCTTGACGGTTCAAGCACTATTACTCGCGCAAGTATCTACAGCCTTCAAAGATCCTATGAGTATTCCGAAAAACCGTATTATCTGGCAGCTTTGGTACAGATCAACGAGGCAACCGGCAAGGGCGATATTCTGACCATGGACGGAAACTATACGGCGAACGCGCAGCGCGGACGCCTCTTTGTAAACAAGCAGGGTTCTGGCTACAAATTAGGTCTCGGATGGAACGGCGAGCCTTTAACTGAGGACTATACTGGCGAATTGGCTTTCGGCTCAACCCATCTGGTAGTTATCAAGATGATCCCTTGCGGAAACGCATCGGGCGTAACTGAGAGCGCTATGTTATGGGTGGATCCCGACATGACCAAAACAGAGGCGGAGAACGTAGCCGTAACAACGCTTGCAGACCAAACGGCAGGTTTGAAATCGGTACGCGGTATTACCATCCGTCAACGCTCCAAAATCTCCGGCAAAATTGCAGGTCTGCGTTTCAGCGACAACTGGGCTGATGTAGTGAAGGCTGCTGAGGCAGGTCCGTCAACAGGAATGGATGAGATCAATGCGGAGATGAAAGCACGCAAAGTCTTTGTGAACGGACAAATGCTGATCGAGCGCAACGGCGAGTACTTTAACATGACCGGCGCTAAAGTGCTTTAATTCGGACATGAAACGCTCCTTAATGGATATACGTACCATGATGCTGGTCCTGCTGCTTATGGCGGCAGGCAGCGTCATGGCGCGTGTTGTTACGGTATCGACCGCCTCGGCGATCAACAAAACCTGGACGGCAGGCGATACCTTGGTGATGCCTAACGGCAGTTATACCAATCTTACTCTCACTCTTCAGGGGACGGGTACGTCCTCTCAACCCATTGTTCTTTGCGCTGCCAAGCCCGGCATGGTCTGTCTCGGCGGATCGAGCAACGTGACGATCAAAGGCAAGTATATCGAACTCAACGGAATTCGGTTCGAAGGGACTTATACGGGCAAGAATCATGTGGTGAACTTCGATGCCGCATCGTCGTATTGTCGGCTGACGGAATGCGCGATAGAGGCATATAACCCCGCCGACCCGACCAAGGATCTGAAATGGATCTCCCTCAAAGGCAAACAGAACAGGGTGGATCACTGTTATTTTGCGGGGAAAACGAACATGGGGACGCTGCTGGTCGTATGGCTGGAAGAGAATGTGATCCCCAAACACAGGATCGACCATAATTATTTCGGTACGCGCGTGGCGAATACCGATGGTGACGGCAAGCCGCTGAACGGACAGGAGATCATCCGCATCGGCGACAGCAACTCCAGTATGCAAGAAGCGCAATGCACGGTCGAACGCAATTATTTCGAGCATTGCGACGGAGAGATAGAGATGATCTCCAATAAATCCTGCGGCAACATATACCGCAATAACACCATTTTTGCCTGTGCAGGGACACTCACTTTCCGTCACGGAAACGGCTGCACGGCGGATGGGAACTGGTTTTTCGGTGATGGCGTCACTTCCTCCGGAGGTGTACGGATCATCGGAGAAAACCATGTGGTCAGAAACAATTATTTCCAAGACCTGACGGGCAATAATTTCCGTGCAGGTGTCTGTATCGTCCGGGGTAAACCCAATTCGGCGCTTAATGAGTATTTCCAAGTGAAAAACGCCGAAGTGGACGGTAATGTGTTTGTAAATTGCAAAGAAGCATTCTGCGTCAATTATCATTCGTCGGGCGAATGTGACCTGTTGGCGGAGAACACGACGATAAGTAACAATACAGTCTATAACGATGAGTCGCACACGTCTTGCCGCGTGGTGACCCAGGCTGTTTCCGGGGGCAGTGTCAGTTGGAGCGGCAATACGTATAAAGCCGGCAAGTTCAGCGGATACACGGCATCGTCTCCGGCTTGGAGCAAGCAGAACTCGATGGCGAGACCGTCCGTGCCAACGGATATTCCCTCCGCGGACAACAGCGGTCCGGCATGGAGACGGCATGATACTCCGACAGTGTTGGAGGAAGTACAAAGGGACAATGTACAAGGTACAAAGTTTATGAAGAACGGTGTGATCTATGTGGAGTACAAAGGGACAATGTACAATGTACAAGGGAAGGTGGTTGATAATTGACAATTGATAATTGATAATTTTAATAACCAATGAAAAATACAATTTTAACCTTGTTTATGCTGGTTTGTGCGGCGGCGATGTACGCCGACGTGCGTGTGCAGGGACGCGTCATCGATGATGCCGGCGAGCCGATGATCGGCGTCAATGTGGTCATTCAAGGCACGGGTACAGGAACGCTGACCAATATCGACGGCGAGTTCAGTATGGACGTTCCTTCCGCGGAGTCAGTGATCGTGCTCTCGTACATGGGTTATCAGTCCCTGGAGATGAAAGCCGGAAACGGCCAGTTAGGAACAATCATGCTCGAGGAGATGGCGCAGAACATCGACGAAGTGGTCGTTGTGGGTTATGGCGTGCAGAAAAAGAGCCACTTGACGGGTTCGGTCAGCAAGTACTCCGATGAGAACTTGGGAAATCAGGCTGTGTCTCGTCTCGACCAGGCGCTGCAGGGCAAGATCGCCGGTGTGACGATCAATAACGTCTCGTCGGAGGCAGGCTCTGCGCCGCAAGTGCGTGTGCGCGGCATGGGCTCTTTGTCTGCGAGCAATGAGCCTTTGGTTGTTGTGGACGGCTACCCGATGAGTGACGGCTTGAGTTTCATCGATATGAACGACGTCGAGTCGATCGAGGTGCTCAAAGATGCGGCATCAGCGGCTATCTACGGCAGCCGAGGTGCTAACGGCGTCATTCTCATCACCACCAAAAGCGGTGACATTCAGAAAGCCAAGTACTCTATCAAAGCCTATACCGGTTTCAAACAGGCGTACCAACTTCACGACCTGATGGATTCGCACGACTATGTGAATATGCTCTATCGCGAGCAGGAATTAGGCGGTGCAGCACCGACCAATTCCGAGAAGGCATGGCTCAGCATAGATAATCACACCGATTGGCAACGGGAAGCGCTGCGTAACGTAGCGAACATAACGAACGTGCAGTTCTCCGTTTCCGGAGGTAAGAAAGAGTGCAAATACTACGTCTCGGGCAGTTACACGGGGGACGACGGTATTATGATCAACAGTCGGTATGACAAATTCAACGTGCGTGCGAAGATCGATGCTACGCTCTCGAAGATCGTGTCGGTGGGGGTCAACATAACGCCTTCTTACACCAAACGTGAATCGCCCGCTACGAACTTCATCGATTTCTACCGCACGTACTCATGGCTTCCTGTGCGTCATACGGAATACACTGCCGCCATGACCGGTCAGCCTGTCGGGTCGTATGCGCACGGGCGGCATTTCAACAATCTCGAATACACGGACAAAGACGGCAATACGTTCACCGCGAGCCCCTGGGGAACGAACAATAACAACCCGCGGTGCGTCATGGACAACGAGAAACGCTACACCGAGGACTATCGTCTTAACACCTCGGCTTATATCAATATCAACATTTACAAAGGTCTCACATTCCGCTCGCAGAACGGCTTCTACGTGCAGTACCGGGATAACAACATCTATCATAACGCGAACGCGAAGAGCGACGGCGATGCCAACTATGCGCTCTATACGAACAGGCTGCGCATCGACCTGCTGAGCGAAAACACGCTCAATTATACCGCCCAATGGGGGAAACATGAGTTCGGGGCGATGGCAGGATTTACCGCCAACAGAGTGCGGCTGCGCACCGCCGGCATCAAAGGAACCTCTTTCCCCACCGACTATGTGCCGACTATCAATGCCGCGACGGATATCGTCATCACCGAGAACGACGGCACACGCCGCACTTATACGCTGGAGGAGCAGGAACTGCTGTTGTCAGTGCTCGCACGTATCAACTACAGTTACGGGGACAGGTACCTGGCTTCTGTCAGTTTCCGCGCGGACGGATCCTCCAAGTTCGGTCCGGAACGTCAATGGGGATATTTCCCCTCCGTGTCGATCGGCTGGCGTATGAGCGAGGAAGAATGGCTTAAAGACCAGGCATGGCTCAACCAGCTCAAACTGCGCGGTTCATGGGGTGTGACGGGTAACAACGACATACCCAACTACGCGGCGTACGACAAACTGAATGCCGCTAACTACACCTTCGGTACGGCGAACACGCTCTTCCCGGGATTGGCGAACACCGGCGCTACGCTCGGTAACAAACGTATCTCGTGGGAACAGACCAACGAGTTCGATGCGGGATTTGACATCTCTATGTTCAAGACACGCCTTAACCTCTCCGTCGATTATTACTACTCAATCACCAAGAGCCTGCTTTTCCAGCAGCCGGCATTGGCAATCACCGGCTACACGAACTACTGGAACAACATCGGCAAAGTAAGAAACCAAGGCGTGGAGATCGAACTGCATACCTATAACATCAAAAACAAAAAGTTCGAATGGCAGACACAGCTCAATCTCTCGACCAATAACAACCGTTTGCTCGAACTCGACGGCACTTCCGAAAGGCTGCTCAGTTACGGCGAACGGAGCGAGGTCTATGTCGCGCAGGTGGGCGGTCCCTCGATCCAGTACTACGGCTATCGCACCAACGGCGTATGGACGTCACAAGAGGAGATAGACGATTTCTTAGCAGGACGACCCGCTACGGATGTGTTCCTCGTGGGGAAGACCGTCGTCCCCGGCACACTCAAAGTGGTGGATAAAGACGGCAACGGCATCATTGACGCGTACGACCGCGATGTGCTCGGAACACCATTCCCGACACTGACCTGGGGTATGACCAACACCTTCCTTTTCTACGGTTTTGACTTCTCCTTTATGTTCCAGGGCGTGGCTGGCGTGACCGTCCTCAACGGAGACGGTTATTACCAGGAGACCAAGAAGATCAACACCGCCTATACCACCAACCGGTATATCTCTCCCGCAGCACCCGGAGACGGCAAAACACCCACATTCGCCAACGGAAACGGTATGCCGTGGGAGCTGACCGACTATCTCCTGCAAAACGCATCCTATGCCGCACTCAAAGATATCACACTCGGCTATCGCTTCGATAAGAAACAGCTACGACCCGTACATCTCAACACCATACGCCTCTATTTCTCCGTGCAGAACGCGGCATACATATGGGGCAAGAGCTACAAGGGTATCAACCCCGAGGCACGCTATACCTCCAATCAGTACGCTTCGCCCTTGGTGGACGGCTATCAGAGAGGCGGATTCCCTATCCAACGGACTTATACTTTCGGCTTGGAGATAGGATTTTGATAATTGTGAATTGTGAATTGTGAATTGATTATGAAAAAGTATTTTTTGTACATAGTACTTTGTCTCTTATGCCTTTTGCTGGCGGGGTGCGATTTGAAGATGCAGCCGGTTTCGGAAATAGGCGAGGGTAGTTTCTATCAAAACGCACAGGAAGTGAATGCTGCGGTAGTGGCATGTTACAACGGCTTGCAGGCGCCGATGCGTTATCAATGGGAGTTGACAGAACTGCGTTCGGACAACTCGCGTTTGCAATCATCCGCCACTACTTCTACGGACAGGACGATGCAGCTCGATTTTGACCAGTCGCGCATTTCCGCTACGAGCGAGCATGTCTATAACTACTGGAAAGCGGTATATCACAATATAGCGCGCTGTAACGCGGTGCTGATGCACTTGGAGGTAGTCAAGGACGCTGCGCTGAGGAATCAGTATGAGGCGGAGGCTCGTTTCATCCGGGGATATCATTATTTTGATTTGGTGCGCCTCTTCGGTCCGGTCTTTATCGTGGACAAACGACTTGATGCGGTCTCTGCGCAGAACTATACCCGCAGTACGATAGAGGAGGTCTATACGTTCCTTACCGCCGATCTGCAGTTCGCGATCGATCATCTGCCGACCTCTTATCCGGAGAATGAGAAAGGACGGCTCACATCCTGGGCGGCGAAGGCACTGATGGCGAAAGTGCGTATGACCCAAGGGCGCTGGGACAAGGAAACGGAAGACTTATTGAAAGACATCGTTGAAAACGGCGGCTTTGCGCTGCAACCCACTTATGCCGCGGTGTTCGATATCAATAACGAACTGAATAGCGAGATTCTCTTTACCATCCGGTACACGTCCGGCGGTATCGGTTTAGGCTCGCCTTTCGGCAACTGGTTCGCGCCTTTGCAGAGCGGGGCGGCAGTGATCAACGGCGGAGGAAACGGCTATAACTATCCTTCCGACGATCTCGTCTCCGCCTATTCGTCTGCCGACAGACGCAAGGATGTTACCCTCGCGCTGGATTATACGGACGACATGGGAAAAGTGGTGGATCGCCGGTACGTGAAGAAATATCTCTCGCCGGTGGTACTCAAAGAGGACGGAGACAAGGATTGGCCGATCATCCGCTATGCCGACGTGCTGCTGATGTACGCCGAGGTGCTGAATGAGAAAGTGGGACCCGCTGCTGCGCTACCTTATATAAACAGCACGCGTACACGCGCAGGACTTAGTGCTTTGAGCGCGGCGGAGGTGGCGAACAAACATCAGATGCGTATGGCTATCGAGAAAGAGAGACGGCTGGAGTTTGCGTTTGAGAATCATCGTTGGTTCGACCTCATCCGCACCGGACGGGTTATCGAAGTGATGCACGAGCATTGGAATAACGAGACGTATTACGCCGACATTGTGGCTGAGACCGGACCTATCGTGCTCAACGAGAGTCTGATCCTGCTGCCTGTTCCTCAGAAAGAGATAGATATCAACCAAGCTATCACACAGAATGTGGGATATTGATAATTATCGAGATCACGAGATCACGAAAAAAAGAAAAAAGAATTATGAAAAAGCATATTTTGTACATAGTACTTTGTCCCTTTGTCCTTCTGTTGGCGGGGTGCGAGAAAGCGTATATTCCTTCGACGGAGAAACAGCCGCCGGTACTGACCGGTTTCAGTCCCAAAGAAGGAGAGATAGGCACGGAAATAACGATCACAGGTGATAACTTGCAACGCGTCGATACCGTTCTGATCGGTGGTACCGCTGCGGCTATCGCGTATCGCGTCAGTGCGCAGAAACTGATCGCCAAAGTGGTCTCCGGTAACAAAACCGGCGTCATCCGCATTGCCAACGTGACCGGTTCTGCTATTTCCCAAGAGCCTTTTACCGTCCACTATGCCGTACCCTCCATTAAAGAGTACCCGACCGAAGGCACGGTCAATGCCGAAGTGGTGGTGGAAGGCGAGAACCTGCATTTTATCGACCAGGTGTTAGTAGCGGGTCTGCCGGCGGTGATCATTGCGCAACGCAAGCAGGAACTGGTCTTCAAAGTGCCCTATTCCGACGAGGAGAGCAAAGTGTCGCTGCGTTTTACTTATTTCGACGGTGTTGCCACACAGTCTATCGGTGCGGAAGGCAATTCGTTTACCGTACTCAAAGAAAAGCCCCAAGTGACCCTTTGTCCCGCATCGCTCACCAAATACGAACCGGCGCTGCTACAAGGCGGGCACCTCAAACTGATCGAGCGTATGATGGTGGGTACGCAGCCGGTAGAGATCAAACTGCAATCCGACGAGGAGATTCTTTTCGATATGCCCACCAATTATTTCGGGGGAAACATGACCGGTGATCTCAAGGGCATTTATTACGGCACGAAGGAGATCGTCCTTGCCGAGAATTTCCAAGTCATAGCCGATCCCAATGAGCCGCGTTATTATACCTATAAGAATGTGCTGCTCAGTGCCCGCGAGGCGTATGGCGGAAACGAAGAGCCGTTCTTTGATGCAGAGACGGGGACGGTTATTTCCAGTTGTGACGCGGCGGATAACATCCCTGTTATCGATTTCCTGCTGTACGACCAAGCGGGGTATGTGCAGTTCTACGGACCCCATAACAGCGACAACACAATCAAGAACTTCAAATGCGACGGCAAAACGATCGACCCGCAGGACGGTTCATGGCGGCTCTTCTATGACGATGAAGCCGGTATAGTGACCTGTTTCCGCGTACTCAAGCCCGAAGTGGAAGCCGAGAAAGCCATCATCGATGCGTATGAAGCGGGCACGATCGTTGAACTGAACGATGCGTTCTTTGCGGAGGTCAGTGACCCGCAGTCCAAAGCACCACGCGTCTATCGCTCATCTGCAGATCAGGGATATTCCAACTCCCATTTCTCACTCGACTCGTACCCGTACGGGTGGATCAAGAACTTCACTACCGGCAAAAACGGAATCATCAAAGTAACCGGCATGCCCAAAGAGGCACTGAACGGAAGAATTCCGGAAGTGACGTTTGATATTATCTGGAGCAAATAGGCGGAGAATGGATAATTGACAATGATCGAGATCACGAAGTCACGAGATCACGAAAAAAAGAAAATGAATTATGAAAAAGCATATTTTGTACATAGTACTTTGTAGCTTTGTTCTTTCCTGGCAGCCGGTAATGGGCAAGACGCACCTTATTACCACTGCGTCACAGGCCAAGACGGCTATTCCTGCCGCCCTGCCGGGCGATACATTCCTGCTGGCGGACGGAGATTATGCGCTCTCGTGGCTCAAAATCAAATGTGCCGGCACGGAGCAGGCGCCTATTGTTATTAAGGCAAAGAACCTCCTCAAAGCACGAGTTGTACAAGCCGGATGTATCACGCTGGAGAACGCTGCCTATGTGGAGTTTCACGGCTTGGATTTTGATATGCCGGCTACATCATCGTTCTTCAAACTGCAAGGTGCGCATCATATCCGCATCTCCCATAACCGCTTTCAAATGTCCGTGGACAAAGAGGGACAGACATCCAAATGGATTTTAGTGGGGGATATTTGGGAGAATAACACCTGCGCCAGCGGCTATAATCGTATCGACCATAATCTCTTCCTCAACAAAGCCGATGGCGGAGCGCTGATCGTCATTGACGGAGCACACGGCACGCCCGGAGGCATCAGCGTCCATGACCGCATTGACCATAATATCTTCCGTGGCAACGGACCGCGTGTGGCGAATGAAAAAGAGACCGTCCGCATCGGCGTCAGTGATCTCTCCATGGACACAGCTTATACCGTGGTGGAAAACAACCTCTTTGAGGATTGCGACGGAGACCCCGAAGTTGTTTCCGTCAAGAGTTGCTGCAATATCGTCCGGAATAACACATTCCGTCGTTGTCTGGGAACGCTCTGTCTAAGGCACGGATTCGGGAATACGGCGGAAGGAAACCTCTTTTTCGGCGAAGGCAAAACCGCCATGTACGAAGAGGGAGTGATCGGCTGCGGAGGAATACGCGTCTATGGCAAGGATCATGTGATCCGGGACAATTATATGGAAGGCCTCACGGGCTACAAATGGGATCCGGCTATCGCGCTGACCAACGGCGATGCTACGAACTCCGTCAGTACGGCGGCGAAACATTTCCTGCCGGAGAATGTCGTCGTTTCCGGCAACACCTTCGTCCGCTGTGCGGCTACGCTCGAAGTCGGTTTTACCAATAATGACAAATACTCCAAGAAACCCAAATCCTGCCGCTTTGAGGATAATTTGATCGTGGCGGATACGCAAGCCGTGACGATTCATACCGCTATGTCGAATACGAATATCGTCTATGCCGATAACCGCATTTATCTGGAGGACAAAGGCACTGTGGGTATGAACTATACCGCATCGCAGTTCACTCTGCTGACGGAAATGCCGTCCCTGCCGGATATAGAAGAACGGCTGATGACCGACCGCAATGCGGGTCCGTTCGCCGGCGAACAGGATATACCGGACGGAGTGGGGCAAATCATCCCTGTGCCATCCGCCGGAAGTCAAAAGTACCTCATCAACGGAAATCTCTATATAAAGTACAAAGAGACAATGTACGATGTACAAGGGAAGGTGGTTGATAATTGACAATTGATAATTGATAATTGACAATTTAACATGAAAAATAACCAATCACGATGAAAAAAATATTTACCCTCGCGCTTGTGGCACTGATCAGCGTGTCGGCGGGCGCAACTGTTTACCATGTGACGAACCCCGATGAGTTTACCGCAGCCGCTAAGAAAGTGCAGGCGGGAGACTCTATTGTCCTTGCCTCCGGTGTATGGCAGGACGCTGCGTTAGTGCTCAAACGGGCGCCCGGAACAGAGGCGGCGCCTGTCACCGTGACCGTGGCGCAGAAAGGACAAACAACCCTCGAAGGGGCTTCCTCTTTCCGCTTCTCGGGCGAGTATGTGCAGGTATCCGGCTTGGTATTTCAAAATGGAGGTCAAGGCGTCCGTCACGTCATTGAGTTCCGTACGTCCGGCACCGATTATGCCAATCACTCCGTGCTCTCCGAGTGCGTGATCAAAGATTATAGCCCGCAGGACAAGTCCGAACAAAGCGATTGGGTTAGCCTCTGGGGAAAGAATAACACCGTTGAATACTGCTATTTCGCCGGCAAGACCAACCAAGGTACAACTTTTATCGTTTGGCCCAATGACTCGTTGAGCCAAGAGAATCATCATCGGATCTACCGCAATTATTTCGGTTATCGCAAGCCTCTGGGCGCGAACGGCGGCGAGACGATGCGTATCGGTACCAGCCACGTTTCCAAGTCCAATTCGCAGACGATCGTTGAAGGCAATTATTTCGAGCACTGCGACGGAGAGGTGGAGATCGTTTCCGTCAAGAGCTGCGAGAACAAAGTGCTCAATAATACTTTCTTTGAGTGTGAGGGTTCTGTCGTGTTGCGTCATGGCGACCGCAACGAAGTAGCGGGAAACATCTTCATCGGTAATGACAAACGGCATACCGGTGGCGTCCGTATCGTTAATGAAGGGCAGCATGTGCACCATAACCTTTTCTATAAATTGGCAGGAAAAGAGTTCCGCGCCGCGATTGCTATTATGAATGCCATCTATGATACACCCCTCAACGGCTATCATCAGGTCAAGGACGCGCTCATTGAGCAAAACACGTTCGTCTCCTGTGCGCACCCGTTCGAACTATGTGTCGGAAAAGGTTTCCGGGACCGCGATGCGAAGCCCGAACGGACTCTCATCCGCAAGAACATGGTCTATTGTCCCAATGCCGAAGAGCTTGTCAAAGCCTATGACGAGGGATACGATATACGTTTTGAGGACAATGTGCTCTTCGCACAAAGCGGTTTCGACCCTTCTTCGGTGAGCGAAGACGTGCAAGCGGGATTCTGGAATGAACTCTTTGTGCCTGCCGTACCCGATGCCTCGATAGGCGCGTTCGGAAACGGCGTGTTCGCGCAAAAAGACTATACTCCTGCCTCCAAAGACAACTGCGGACCAAAATGGTACACTCCTTCCGAGCCCAAAGCGGTGAAAGCCGTTCGCACCCCCAAAACATATTCCGTCGCACCGGGGGAAGAAACACTCGCGAAAGCTGTCAAAAAAGCCCTCTCCGGTGACGTCATCGAGTTAGCCGACGGAGAGTACGTCACTTCCAAGAAACTCAAAATAACCGAAGATATAACTATCCGTGCAGCACAAGGAGCCAAGCCGCTGATTCGTATCGCCGGCGAACAATCCACTATCATCGGTTTCGAAATAGGCGGTTCTGCCAAACTGACGCTGCAAGGACTCTCTATCCGTGGAGACAAAGACGGAGAACCCCTCGCCAAGTATTGCTTCACCGCCAACAAAGAGAATGCGTCGAACTATTCCCTCTTCGTCGAGAACTGCGAGATAAGCGGTTTCCTCGTTACCGACGGAGGAGCGGTTTTCAAAGCCTATAAGAACACCTTCGCGGACTCGATCGTCATTCGCTCGTCCGTTATACAAGAGGCATATCGCGGCTTTGCGCTCGCTGAGGAAAAAGAGGAAAAAGGACTCTACAACGCAGAAGTGGTTATCTTTGACAATACCGTCTTCCGGGCTATCACACAATGGGCGATCGACTATAACCGCCTCGGCTCGGACGAATCAACCACCGGAGGTGCGCTCCTAATCGACCATTGCGTCTTCGATGAGGTCAATGACCGCGAGGAGCAGACGATCGTCCGGCAGAAAGGCATCAAACGGGTAGAGATCAACAATACCATCTTCATGAACTCATCCGCCAAACATGCCGTGAGGCTCACCGACACCGCGCATCGAGCTGATCACTGCGATGTCTGGCTATGTGGCAAAATAACCGCACAAGGTGCTGCTAAAGCCACCGATATACTCGCCCTCAAACCGAAGTTCCTGAAAAAATTATACCTCACGGATCCCAAATCACCCCTTGCCGGAAAAGCATCCGACGGCTCTAACATCGGTCTTCAATGAAAAGAACATCACTCATAGTGCTCGCCCTCTGCTGTGCCTTGGCGGTGCACGCATGGAACTCTGTCTTGATGGCTCCGCAAAACGGCAAATGGGTCGCTAAACCCGACCCCGAGGGATATGTCCTGCCGGACTTTTCGCATGCCGGCTATAGGGGAGGCGATGCCGGGATACCCGATATACCGGTCGTCAAGACAATCTCTCCCGTTGCCGGAGACAATACTGCCCATATACAGGCGGCTATCGATGCCGTGGGCGCCATGAAGCTCGTGGACGGCGTGAGGGGGGCGTTGCTCCTGCGCGAAGGAACATACTTCGTGAACGGTACCGTCCGCGTACCCTATGACGGGGTCGTCCTTCGCGGAGAAGGCATCGGGCGGACTGTCATTCGTGCCCTCGGAGATACGCCGCACCAACGCGACGTGGTCATCATAGGAGCCGACAAACGTATCTGGGGAGCTTCTGAGAAAAGCGGTACAAGGCAAGCCATACAAGACCCCGTTGTGCCTGTCGGAGCAATGGCCCTCACCGTCGCCGATGCGTCCTGTTTTGCCGTCGGACAACCGCTCATCATCTATCACCCCTGCTCCGATTCGTGGCTGCAAGCCGTGGACTACGGCGGAGTGCCCTTCCCGGATCCTTCCGACCCCTCAGAACCCGATGAGCGATGGACAATAGACCAATACCCCGTCACTTATCATCGTTATATCACCGCCATCGACGGTAACACCCTCACGCTCGATGCACCCGTCTTCTATACCCTCATCAAAGCACGTAGCGCTTCCTATGTCTATGTGCCCGACATGAAAGGGACGATTTACGGCGCTGCGATCGAAGACCTCACTGTCTCCATCGAGAGTCAGGGCGGCGAGGACGAGAATCATGCGTGGAATGCAGTCCGCTTCCGCTCTATTGAGAATGCGTGGGCGAGGGACTGCGAGTTCATAGGCTTCGGACAGTCTGGTATCGTCACCGAAGCATGCCGGCGATCCACGTTCCTGCGTTGCCGCGCTATCGACCCCGTTGCTATCACTACCGGGGAACGCAAATACAGTTTTAACACCTATCTCCATTCGCAACTCAACCTTTTCCTCCAATGCTACGCTCATGGCGGACGGCATAACTATATCTCCAATGGCACGTCCGGCACTTCCGGCAATGTCTTCCTCCGGTGCGTCTCCGACAGTGCCCTCAATGTGAACGAAGGCCACCGCGGGCGGACGCAGGGCATGCTCTACGACTGCCATAAAGAGCAGAACATGGTACGGCCGTTCACACTCGGACTCTATAATCGCGTCGCTATGGGCACAGGCCACGGATGGGCTGCCGTGCAGTCCGTACTCTGGAACTGCGATGTCGATGCCGCTTATGGTACGATCGGACTGCAGAAACCACCAACCGCTCAAAACTACGCTATCGGATGCAAGGCGAAGAAAATAACAGGAAAACCTGTCAACGCCTCCGATTTCCCAAAAGGCTATGTGGAGGGACAAAACCAGGACGGACTTCAGCCCGAATCGCTCTATGAAGCGCAACTCCGCTCGCGACAGGCTATGACACCCACCAACAATCCTTGTGTGGCAACCGAAGATATATGGCGTCTCATCCCCGACGCTGACAAACGTGCCTATTCGATCGACGGAAGGCCTTTGCCTTCGCCTTCCATTGCAAATGGCATAATTATTGTACAAGGTTCTTATAACGGAAAAACTTATACTAAAAAAATAGTCCAATGAAACGCTTTGTATCTCTCTTTGCTGCCCTCGGGCTGGCGATAACCGCTTTGGCTCAACCTGTCCTTTGGGACATAGAACATATGCGCGCGCAGGCAAATGATCCTGCCCTTGAAGCACCTGTTACCGGCATCATACGAGATGCCGAAAAATACCTCGCTGCACCGGTACCCATCATCACCGATAAGCAGAAAACAGCACCTTCCGGAGATAAACACGACTATTTCTCCATGGCGAGATACTGGTGGCCGAATCCCGATACGCCGGATGGCTTGCCTTATGTCCGCAAAGACGGCAAAAGAAACCCCGAGACCGAGGGAATGGATCGGGAAACACTCGGCGCTATGGAAAAAATGCTCACCGTCTATGCGCTCGCATATCTCTATTCCGGTAAAGAGGCATACGCCGAAAAAGGGTGGGAGATTCTGCGTGCGTGGTTCATTAACAAAAAAACACGCATGAACCCATCTATGCAGTATAGCCAGGTGCGTATGGGGCACAATAATAACCTCGGCTCCAACTCCGGGCTATTGGACGGATATTCGCTCTTGATCGTCCCGGATGCCGTAGAGATCCTTTCCGCATCCAAACAAACCAAAACCAAAGAAATAGAAACTATCCGTGCCTGGTTCGCGGACTATCTCCAATGGATGCTTACCTCCGAGCAGGGGCAAAAAGAAGATATAGCCCCTAATAACCACGGTACTGCTTATCATATCCAGGTCGCTGTCTATGCCCTTTTTACCCGCAATGACTCAGTGGCGAACCGATACCTCTCCTCCTTTGTGGAGCGGCGTATCATGCCGCAGTTCGAACCCGACGGCAGGCAGCCAAAGGAACTCGCTCGTACAAGAGCATATGGCTATAGTTGCTATAACCTCAAACATATCTTCGACATGATAGATATCTGCCGTCTTCGTGGAATCGACCTATTAGCCGACCCCGAAGTCTCCGCACGCGTGCAGAAAGCCGTGGATTTCCTTGCGCCCTATCTTGGCAAACAGGTCTCCGCTTGGCCGTTCATGCAGATAGCCGACTGGCAGAAGGAGCAGCAGAACTTCTGCTGGATTCTCTATCGCGCCAACCGCTATTTCCCCGACAAACAATACCTCTCCCTCTTCCAGACTCACAACACCGCCAAACCCTCCGCACGCTATTATCTGATCTATTAACATGACAAAATGGCATATATTCGCAATTTGCAACCACATACTTCCTAACTCGCAGCCTCTAACTGCGAGTTTTTTTGTGTTTCCCTTGCAAAATCCATTTTCTTAATACTTTCTCGCTCTAAAATTTGCATATATCAAAAATATTTACTAATTTTGCAGCCGAAAACCACGCTGGAGGGAATATGTCCTTTTTGGGGTGGCTTTGAGACATATTGAATGAGCGTTTATTGACGCCTGTTTTGCGCTTCAAAACTTCGCAACTTTTGATAACTCCGCAAAGCACGCAACGATATTCGTTCACGGGTGTGTATAGCACGCGCGTGCAGGTTCATTATACCTATACGCCGACATTATACATACGGCGTGGACTTTCGTTTGCTGTTTTTGGAGTTTGGCAATGCGAAGGCCTTGAAGCGTAGACAGCAAGAGAACGTCTACGCTTTTTCGTTATATGTCTCCCTGAAAATCGAAATATACCGAAACACAAAAAAAACTATTACTAAAACTACTGCTAAAACTGCTTATACCAATATAATTAACAATCAAACCGGAGGAAGCCGAAAATCCGTAACAGAGTAGGCTAAATATAATAAACAATTAAAAATGAGACACAAGTTACTTGTTCTATTATCTTTATTTGTGCTGTTGCCGATTTACGCTGAAGCACAAGAAGCCCCACAGCATCGTGTGGTTTATCTGTGGGATGTCACTTATTCAATGTTTGGCGGCTATTGTGATATGAAAAACTCCAATCCTACTCCTATCATCGTTGCCGGAGAACCAATACAAATCAAATATTGCGATAAGAAAAAAAACATATACAATAAAATCATGGAAGCGCTAATTAAGGATATTAAATGCCAAAGCGTTGAATCTGAAATTATTGTGGTTCCTTTTAATGATAAAGTACTGACTAATTGTGTTTGGAAACAGAAGGGCACTGCAACGGGTAAAGAAATCCTGGAAAAAAATATTCGTCAATTTAAAGATATTGCTCCTACTGGTACTAATCTATATGCACCATTTGATTACGCTAAGAACAATTTGTTCGTTCCAAAAGCTAAATATTATAGTGAACTAAAAATCCTAACCGATGGCGTTCATAATGAAAAACATCCGTCAAAGTCTGATTTTTACAAACTCTTGTTATCTTGGTGTAGTTTTGCAGAGCCAAATAATATTAAGGGCTACTATTTCATTTTGGCAGAAGATGCAATAGAGGATGAGTTAAGAGCTACTTTGCACGACTGTACATGTATCAATTTAATAGACCATTTCCCAGGACATTTTGAAAATCCCGTAAATCAATTTACACTAAAAGGAGATCAATTGGTCAATCTAAAAGATCAATACATGCAACCGATTAAGTTAAGTGTTGTCCTCAATGATGTTGAACGTCCAATTCAAGGGACGGAGAAAATTCACATATATGCATCATCTAATCAGTTTTTTGATTTAGATGATACAATAACTATAGACGGAAAAGCGACAATAGAAGTCACTCTTAAACCAAAAATGTCCTTGGCAGAACTCCAATGCAAAATGCCGACAGACGAGAATACGGTAATTATATTGAATTTTGATCAGGAAAAGAAAGAAACTCCCATTAATGAATTGGTCAATAAATCGTGTGAATTACGCTACGTTAACAAACCTCAAAAAACTCTAACTATTTCTATTAAATAATAAACTGTATGAAGAACTTTTACAAACTTTTCTATATTGCCACAATGGCATTTTTCCTTGTTTCATGTGGTTCTCACGAAGGCCAAGGATTTTACATTGGAAAATCAAAGGGCTATTCTGATTTTCTATGGAGTAAATATGATTGGAATCAAGTTGTGTTGCCTACACAATCGCTCCAACTTGACATGGGAGATATTGCGTTTACAAAACCAATAAAATTGCAGTTTGTTTATCTTGATGAAAATGGTAACTATTTACCCATAAATAGTTCCCAAGGACATTATATTACCGTTTTTCGCGACGGTAAAGCTGTTGAAGGAAGTGATATTACTATTAGTCCTTCGGATAAAAAGTTAGACTTGCAGTTTCGCTTCAATAAAGTAGCCATGCCAGGAACATATAGATTATTTATGAAGATTCTCGATAGTGGAGATTTAGATCAAATCAATGGTGAGGAAGCAAAGGCGGGGAACGTTATTAGTTCTGGAGTGGAGTGGCAAGTAAAATATGAATATGGATTAAATCCTCTTCTCATTGGATTAATATGGTTATGTATTTGTGTTGTTGCGCTCTTTATACTATGGTTCGCACTTCTTCGCTGGATTATTTTCCCCTCATTTGCTTTTGATAATCTGCAAGTTACTTATTTTGAGGGAGAAAGCCGTAAAGGCCGTGAAGATTGCACTCTTCATGGTGCGCGAAAGATCATCTGCTCGAAATCTCCAAAATATCAAAGCGGGCTAAACAAACTATTCTGCGGCCGAATTGAATACCTGACCAATCCGTTTTGGGAAACTACCGTAGTCATGACACCTTGTGGCTCTGATGGAATATCTGTTAATGAGGATTTAAAAGCAGGTGATGCAGCGGCATATCGCATGTCGGCTATGATTTCCGCGCAGAATGGACCAAGAAGACCATTCGTTGTAAAACGTACAAAATCAGAAATGGTAGCAAACATTTCTATTGCATAGAAAATTTTAACTAAAAATGTACTAATATTATGGCAACAAAACTTAGACGCAGCCTCTTTATTGGCTTAGGTGGAACTGGAATGAAAACCATTCTCAAAACCAAATCTGTACTTCTTGACAACTATGGGCAAGACGGAGAACTCCCTCCATTGTTCGCCTTCTTGGGTATTGATACAGATAGTAATGAGTATGACCTTCCAACCAAAAGTAAAAAACAAGCGAGCCTTACCTTAAGTGCACGTGAGCGCTTTAGCATTAGTGTGAACAACCCGAAAGCCTATTTCGAGAATAGCAAGCGTGAGATGAACTGGATGCCTCACCAGAATCAGATATTTATCAATACCTTGAATCGTGGTGCTGGTCAGATTCGCTCAAATGGTCGTTTGGCTTTCATGTATAATCGTGAGCGTCTGAAAGAGCGTTTGCGTAATGCTCTTACCGATGTGCGTTCGTCTGAGAGTTATTCTGAAAAATGGAAAAACTATCAAGCACTCGAAAGCGGAGATGATGGTAGTGCAAGTACCGAAGTACATATTGTATTTTCGCTTAGTGGTGGTACTGGCTGCGGTACGTTTATTGATGTTGCATATCTGATGCGTGAAATCGCTCGCGAAAATAACGCGGATATTACCATCAATGGTTATGGTGTGTTACCGGGTGTATTCATGGCAGAAATCAAGGCTCCTGCATCGAGAAGTCGCGTTCAACCGAATGCGTATGGCGCATTGCGTGATTTAGACTATCTGATGAGCCTTTCTACCGATGAAAGACTTGTTAAAATTTCTTGGCAGAATCAAGAAACAGACGAAATACCATTTGATAGCCTTGTACTGATTGACAACAAGAATACAGAAGGTATTTGCTATAAGAAAATCTCTGATTTGACTGAGATGATTTCGTTGGCGTTATTGGCTACTACGGGTCAAATCGGTAGCCAAAGCAAGAGTGTCGGCGATAATGTTAAGAATGATATGTTAAACAAGGCATTCAACGTAGAAGATAAGTGCGCGTGGGTATCTGCTATTGGAACATCATCTATCATTTACGATAGCGAGCATGTTGCTAAAGTTTATGAACTTAAAGCACAGAATAAACTTATTAGCGAGTTGCTTACCCATACTCAGGATAAGAATGTTATCGCTAACAACTGGATTGACAATGTACGTATTCGCGAAAACGAGGGAAAAGATCAAGTAATCGATCGCTTGTATGATATCACTCAAATTACAGCACCTTCTCTAACTGATAAAGATTTTGACAAGAGAACCGTTGAGTCTAAGATTACCAATAAAATGGACTTGTATAACCAAGGTTTCCAACCATCGCCGGAAGAGTGGAACAAGAAGGTGGATGATTTCTATGCTGAAGTGGCAGCAAAATTGGTAGAGAAAGAAAAAGAATTGTGCAAAACATCTCTCGGTTTGGCCAATGATTTCTTGAACGAGGTGAAGCGTCAAGTCAACGATATCTTTGTTGGTATGATGCGTTCTGAACTTAAAGAACAAGAGGATGAACGCAAGAATGCAGATACCGACTTTAAATCGCAAATAGAGCAGTTAACTAGTTATTTGAATCATGGTTTATTCCATGGAAAAACAGATAATTATATTTCGCTCATCAAGACTTATGCACAGAATTATTTGATCGCGGATTTGGAGGCTAAACGCCGTTCTTATGCTATCCAGTTCTATGCAAAGCTGGTTGAATTGATTGACAAAGAAATCGTTAATCTTCAAGAAGCGATAAAAAAATTCAATTCCATCATTGATGATAATGACGTAGAGATTAGAGAACTTCAAAATCACTACGGAAATAGTCAAAATGTGGTTATTAATTTAGCTGAGAATATTATCAAAAACGTAGAAGTCAAGAAAGACGATGCAGTTCTTGTTAGTGGATTGGTAGACAAAATGCCGGGTAAGTCTCTCTATGCTCCTGCTACAAAAGAAACCTATAAAGCGATCTTGGACGAATATACATCTGATATGAAAGAGTGTGAAGTTCTCCGTGCGCAGACGATTGATGATATTCTCAATGATATGAGCAAAGAAGATTTTGAGGATGTAATTCGTCGTGCAGCAAACCATTCCTTGCCTTTCTTGAATATTGATGACCATGGTATCTTGTTAAAGAGTACCAATAGAACACTTGGACAGGAAGAGCAATTCTATATCTGTGTGCCTGATGTAGCAACTTGTCGTCTGACAAAGGGTGAGTACTATCGTGATATAATCCGTTCTGAAATTGCAGAAACAATCAGTACAGGTTTGACAGATCGTATTATCATTTACCGTCAAAAACGTCCGGTCCCAGCTCTTGCTATTGGAGGTCTGGATACCTTGAAATTGCCGTATGATAAAGATCAAGAACGCGTTTCGTTCCATATTGATGAGCAGATTCATAAACGTATGGACGAAGAGGAATACTCATTCCAACCCAAGAAAGCAAATCAAGATGAAGCTACCATGGCATGGACTATGGGATGTATTCTTGATCTTGTTAAATTTGACCAAGGAGTTTATTGGTTCAACGATGATACAATCCCTGTGATAGCAGGTCCGGAAGACCAATGGGTAAATACTCATTCTGCTTATCGCGACCGCGCATTTGAGAAATTCTGTCAAAACGACCATGTGATCAAGCAGTACTTCGAGAAATTCCGCAAGCATCTTGATGAAATAGGAAAGAAAGCAGCTGCAGAGTTAGAAAGGGATGTTATGGATAACTATTTCACCAAGTATTCACATTGCCAGTTGACTATTAATACGATTAAGACTGGTCGTGGATATGAGGAAACGAATAAACTCATTACCGCGGAGAATAAGTGTAGAGAATCTATATTTAAAATCTAATTATGCGCCACTCAATACATATGATGTTCGGCAAGGCTTCTTCGGGAGCCTTGCTCGAACTGCGCCGATACATAGCAATGTATGCTGACGATGAGACCAGTCAGTATTTTACTGCACTACATTATGCAGAAGATTCAAATGGACATGTGTCTATTAGTAAAGTTGTGAAGAAGGAAGAGGAAAAACTGACTTTCACCTCTCATCTGAACGACCAATGGATTCCTGAGTATAGCGTTGAATTTGATGCTGATAAAAAATCCCTAAAGGATTCGCTTAAGGCTTATATCAAAAAATTATGGCAACAACGTATCAATACTAACTATACAGGGAACGACAACCTTCATATATGCTTGTACGTTCAATTATATGTGCCATCAATATGGCAGCAAGTTGAAACGTTTATTTTCTGTGCTAAAGAGCAATTAGGGAACAAAGTAGATATAGATATTGTCGGTCTATGCAGTGACTTGGCTGAAGTATTCGACCCGGACAAGACGGAATATCTCGTGCAGAAAGCAGAAGAACTGAACCAAAAGACTAAAGAGACGATAGATAAGATTGTTGCCATGAGACGAAAAGAAGCAACATCACATCATATCGCCCACTTCACAATCATTCAGAATCAGACTAATACGCGTGCGCTCGAATTGACGTTAGAGTCCATTATAAGTATTGCTGGTGAATTCGCACTGATATGTATTGAGAATTATGATCATGCATTTGGCATAAATGTTGACCCTAAAGATATTCAAGGAATAGGAATATCAATGCTTAGTTTTGATCAATACTATTTCCAAGAATACATTCTGCAAGATTCGTTTATTAAGATTCTTGAAAAGGAACGCATTCACGAGGGAGAGGTTGATATCACTTGGGCCGCAAGAGAAATAGACTTGTTACTCCAACCATATTTAAAAATGATGTCGGAGTTCTATCAGCAGGAAATAGCTACTCGTAGAGAACGTGGTGATGCTATGACAGATATCATGCCCGCTATCCTTCCAAAAATGAAAGAGAAATTTGAAGGTCTAAACAAGGTGATAACCGATAAAATCCTTCAAAATGAGAATCTTTCTCTGCCGCAGAAAAAAGGTCTTCTTTCTATCTTGCTGGGCCAAGACGATGAACTGTTTGCGCATGGTACACTTATCAATTCCGAACAAACGATACTCATTGACCTTGAACGTGAGTGCGTCAATTTCTTTGTCGTAGAGAATAATGAACTTCTTGGTAAGGACGAGACAAAGGATGAGATTATTCTTCCGCCATATAGCATGTTAGTGGGAGAAAAAGCAGTAACGGATGAAGAAGGCAATGTAAGCAAAATGGCAAAATTACCTATAGATGAACTCAAGGAATTGCGTTTCCGTCAGCGTAATTATATCGCCAATATTCGTGAAATGCAAGATGAGCTTGCGGAACTGAAGAAAAATATCGCTCAACTTGATGAATCCAAGAAATGTCTGATAGAGGGCGGCAAGATAATCTTCGAGAAAGAAGAGTTCCAACTTTTGCATCATGATGATAACATTGTTCCTCTTGAAGATAATTATGAGCCTCATCCTGTATCAATAAAGAATATTGATATCTCTAATGGATTTACTGAAATAAAGAGCCAAGGAGCACAGGGCGCATGTATGTCTTTCTCTATGGTCAGCGTATTTGAGTATTTTTTGAAAAAGAACCATGCCAAGTTTCCGGATCTTAGCGAGCAATTCCTTTATTATAATGCACGCAAACGCACCGGAAGAGAACAATTTGATGAGGGCTCAAATTCTGTAGCTTCAATTCAAACCTTGTCCGAAGATGGAATCTGCTCTGAAGAAGCATGGCCCTACAATGTAGGCGCATTCGCAGATCAACCTTCCGCGGAGGCTTATGCAGAGGCTAAGCACCGTCGTGTAAAACGAGCAGTGATGGTGGAAAAGAAGATTGATACTTTAAAATCTGCTTTGGATGATGGTCTTCCTATCGTGTTTGCCGTGGATTTATTCCCATCATTTGGTCAAGGAGTCAATGGCTTTATCTCCATGCCGTCTGAGGAGGAAGTTCAACAATTAAAAGAATCTGGTGAAAACCACGCTCACGCAATGGTTCTCTGCGGATTCAATGATGAACAAAAAGTATTCAAAGTTCGTAACTCTTGGGGCACCGACTTTGGAGATAGGGGGTATTGCTATCTGTCGTACGATTACATCATGCAATACGGATATTGGGATTGTGTGGCTATTCAAGAAATTGAAGTGGAGCAAGAGAAAGAAGAAGGCGAAGATGGCAAAGTAATAGAGAAAATTGAGGATACGGTATTTACGATCAAACAGACGGATAGACCACAACTCAATTTTTCTGAGACCGACCTTTCTGTACGCTATGCCCTCCGTAAGAATTTCTTGGATCGACTCATCTCGGAACTGAAAGAGTTACAGAAATACGATACGAAACTTCAAGAGTATTATGAAGCGGTTAAACTGCCTCTGCGGGATCGTAATAAACGTGATGGATTTTATCGAGCATCTAAGCATCACAAAGAACTTCAAATAGAAGATTTGGAGAATGCTAAAATAGAGAGTGATAAGGAAAAAGTTACAACCATTGCAGCGCATAAAAAAACAACATTGAAAATTTCATGGAGTTACCTTGGAACCATAGGAACTTTATCAACATTCTGCGGAACATGTGATGCAATAATTGGGAAGATGAAAATCATTCCAGATGCTTTAAATTGGATACCTTTAGATATTTTTAAAGTATTTATAAATCCAAATTCTATATGGGGTAAAGTGTTGGGCTTTTTCCTTGGCAATAAAAATGGTCTTGGCTCCACTATGGAGGCATTACAAGGATGGTTGCGCTTTATATGGATTGTAGGAATTATTGCTATTGTCGCTTTTGTGGTATTCTACTTATGGCGCCGCATCAACCAACGGAAAGACTTAGAACTTCATTACCAGCGAATCAACCGTCAACTGAATGCAGATATTGCGGATTTTGAAGAGAATATCGAATTGTTAGAGTCTCGTTTCCACCTCGCCGGCGAAATGATTGCTCAACTCTTTGCATTGTCCTCCAAGTTCCAACAACGACACTCGGCGATATCGCATTATTTGCTAAATCTCAGAGAATGGTATAGCAATACCGTTGAGAGTCATGCAGTGATGCGTGCTGAGGCTCGAGCTCCGTTTGTCTCTTTGATTCGCAACAATATCCTTGATGATTATTTCAAAGCGCAAGAAGAATCTATCATCGAAGAGAATAATGTGTGGCGGTTTATTGACAAGTACGAACCAAGCGAGGATGGTATTGTACATGTGCAACAGAATATAAAACAAGACCTGTTACGGAAGATTAATACCCACTTTGCTAAGTTTAGCATAGCAGACTATCTGATCAATCTCAAAGATAAGAAACTATATCAGTATCTTGTACACGATTTTGATGACATTTGCGAGTTGTTTAATAATCTTAATCGCAAATCTGATATCTTCTTGCAATATAATATTGAAGATGAAGGTCGTGATGCTCGTCAAGTGATGTTCGTGCACACAAATGGTGAGGAGCAACACAATCGTTTGGAGAAAGAATTACGAAATGCGGTAGATGACATAGCTTTTGTATCTATATCGTCTCCTTATAAGATTATTTTCTTCCGAAAATTGGAATTAGATAAGAATCAAATAGAATTATAAATAATCATCAATAAAATCTATTAAAACAATGAAAAAGACAATCTTTTATGTATGCTTCGCAATCGTACTGGGATGCATCACAATGTTAACTACTTCGTGCTCTGAGAAGTCACGTGCGCTCAACAATCTTGAAGATCTGGCAGAGGATGTTCAAATAAATGGGAATACCTATGGTATTACCGAATGGCAGGATGTGTTCCATCAGTACCAGTCGATTAATGCTGTTATTGACCAACATTATGGTGAGTATTCTCAAAAACAGCGTAATCGTATCAATCATGCCAAATCAACCATTAAGCAAGCCGCATTGGACAAGATTAATAACTCTCTTGATTTATTCCCCGGTTTAAAGCAAACGTTGATTGATTGGTACAATTCTTTCTTTGAAAGTTCCAACAATATTGATTCCCCTATGAAAGAATAGTAAATTACATTGTTAATGCCTGCTATTCCGGCAGGCATTAACTATTTGTAATAGGCAAGATCTGTGAAGCCGTAAGAGCAGGAGTAAAATATAAATTACTATGGGACAAATATTAATGATTATTGGAGGTATTCTGATGCTGATAGCAGGTATCGGATCGCTCGTGAAAAAAGAACCAGATGCTGAAAAAGCAAAACAAATGAAGAAATCTGGCATTATATGTATTGCTGCCGGGATCGTCATTGTCATTATTTCATTTATTTTCTAACAAACTATATGACAAATAAAGGTAAAGCAAATTTATGGGCATGCGCCGGCTCATTAGTAGGATGCTTTTTTGTAGGTGTTGGCGTCTTCGTAACTGAAAGCACATCTGGAGGGTGGGTAGGAGCAATTTTGTCTATCCCGTTCTTGATCGTTTCCATTAAAAAGGCGACAAAATATCATATGATGGATGATAATATTCAACAACCATCAACCCAACCGATGCACGATGAAACGAAATCAATTGATGCTAATAAACAAAAGTCAACTCATCAATCACAAAAAGAAATGGTAAAAGATGTACAAAAGCGAATAGCAGATACTGCATATATCAGTAATCTTCGTATAGGACGTAGTTGGGTTCTACCCCAAATGATAGAAATGTGCTTCAAAGGAGATAAATTCAGTAAACACAAATATCTTGAAGCGGTAGAAACTTTAGATTATGAAAAAGGTTGGAGAATCCTTCTTCGCAATATGCGAGTCATCAGTTTGTATAATGATAAGTCTGATGAGTACCGTTCTGGATGGTGGACTAAAGAAGTTGTACTAGCAATGGCAAAAAATGATTTACGACTATTGAAGTCGTATATCAATGAATTATCAATCTCTCCTCGCGAGAATTGTAGCGGAGGACCATATATCCGCATTTATTCCTTGCGGAGTTGCAAGAATAAACAAGATCAAATGTATTTTATCGGAAATGTAAATCCTAATTCCAAATGGTATGGAAAAGGTAAGGAGATAGCTAATCTGTATAAAGTCTTTGAAAACCGAATTAATGAGATTGAACAATCGCAAACATCTAAACAGTTATATAACGCTATCAAAGACTACGATAATCATCGCTGTGTGTTTGCTGGTTGGAGCAAAACTCCGGCATTGCCTAAAGAATTTGAAAATGCCTTTATCGGAGATGGTGCATTCACGTCTATGATGACGCTCGTCAAATTCCTCAATTTGTGCTACAAAGATGAAAATGGAGACATGCTTACTAGAGAACAATGTATAGAGGAAATAGAGAATAAAGCACTGGAGTGTGCATATGATGGAGAACAGATGTTTGCTTATCTCGCAGAGAAATTCTTTGATGTCAATGCAGGAGGAGTGTTTGAAATAAACGCTTATCGCATGAAAGCAAATTGACAAAAAGCTCGGGCAAGCTTGTTCGATTGGGTTGGTATTCTGACTAATTCATGTCGCCGTAATGACGGCGACAGAATTACATCTAAACGTCTTAAAGAAATGCCCCGATCCAATGCAATCGAACCTTTTTTAACTAACAGATGTGTGCAAGACCAGATAATTGAATCTATATTTTTAGACTCTTCATTATGGGGAGAAGTGTTAGAACATGGACGAAGCAAAGGAATGCCGATGTCTGTGTTGTTGTATCTGCAATCACCCTATAATAGAGCAGAGTTATATCGGCAGATTGCCCAAGGAGAATATACCATCCAACCTCCACATACCGGGTATCGTCTAAAAGAAGATGGAAGCGAACGTGTTTTTTTCGCCAATGAGCCTCTTGATAGACTATTATTATATGCCATATACAAATGGCTAATACGCAATGAAAAAGCGTTAATTCATCCAGCATGTCGTTCCTATCAGGAAGGAATAGGCGTCGGACAAACTATTAAATGGTTGTCGCGTAATATCGTGCAATATAGCCAAGGAGAAAGAGCAAAAATAGTAGGTTGTAAGTTCGATATACATAAATATTTTGAATCAATAGACAGAAAATATATTCACAAGGCATTCGAAGTCGTAGAGCAGCATCAGGGACAATCAGCGATTATAAACCTATTGAAGGCATATTATGACAGCGATGTATATTATGATAGCCGGAAAAAGGCCATAGTCGAACAATACCAAGGGATTAAACAAGGTTGCGCCGTATCATCTTGGTTAGCAAATGTAATTTTGTATCCTTTAGACGAGAAACTTAATGCCTTAGAAGGGTGTTATGCACGTTATTCGGATGATATTATATACGTAGGCCCATATTACAAAGAAGCAGAATGTATTATTCGAGAACAATTGCAAGAATATGGTTTAGATCTGAATGAGAAAAAAAAGGAATTCATATATGCTGATAGATTTGTGCGTTTCCTAGGGTATTATATTCGTGGGAATGAAATTACTCTATCTCCGAAATGGGTAAAGAAATTTCAACAATCTGTGGATAAAATAACTATTCATAATGAAAAAATCATTCAGAGAACAAGGGCTATTAGAAAACAGCCATCTACCAATCAGGTAGCACAATTAAATAAGATAGTTCGTGGAGTAGCAAAGCAATTGATGTCATACCTATATGTGGGGAATGGAAGGTACTCATGGGCATCCCTAACTTTAGGAGTGATTAATAGAGAAAATGATGTAAAACAATTAAATTTGTATTGTATGGATGCTTTGCGAGCAGTCTATACTGGGAAAACAAGTATAGGTGGTTTGGGCGTATCAAAAGAGTTGGGTATTAGTAGAGGAAAAGGGAAAAATGTAAAAGCAAATAGAATAGCTACAAGCAATATGTCCTTGGATTATTATTCTATCGTAGCTATGCAAAAAATCATACATAACAAATGGCTATATCAAACACTAGTTTGGGATGGCCTACATGAGGCAAGTTTGAATAAGAGAGAGTACATAATAAAAGAGGAGAAAAATGAAGTAAATATCCATCAACTGGAAGAATTATATAGAACCTATCAAGATAGCCAACCGGACGAAATGAAGTTAAATCGGTTTTACGCCAAATCTTTATCCGATATGACAATAGAGGATTTAATTCGGGGAGAGAATCGTACGAATGCTAAAAATCAGCTAGAGGACTGGCTGTCTAAAAACATTACACCAAATAATTTCCCTGCAGCAGCAAATCAATGGTATTGGCAAAGCGAGAAATATCCGGAGTTGATATTGCTTCGAAAATGGTTTGATGTGAAACTAAAGGCAAGACCTGCAAAGCCGTAAGAAAAAGAGTATAAATTTTGACAATTGAAGAATTCCTAAAACTATCTGTCAATGAATTGAATAGATATTTAGCAGAAGGCGCAAATTTGTGCAATTTAGTTACTCCTTCTCCATAAAAGTGATTACTTGCAAGAGATACAGCAAGGTGTTTTTTATACAAAAAATGATTCTTTGAGTGAACACCTCGCTCCTTATTCTCTCATCAAACTCTTTTTGTGCTGGTTGGGTATCCCATTTGGACCAATTCACTCAATTTGGTCGCTTGTGGAGAATGCTAAAGGAAGATATGTTACGGCAGTTATTAATGCAGCTAATTCCGAGCAATAATTTAAAATACATAAGGGTGTCACAGATTTGGACAATTTATAAAATACGAATTATATGAGCGAACTTTGGAAAAAAATGAAAGCATCTAAAACGATGCACGTACTGAAAATCATTTCAGAATCAGCCTCATTGGCTCTCTTCCTTTCGATTATCTTTTTTGCATATGAGATGGTCGAGAATATGCAGGAGTCTAAAGAAATGACGGATAATCTGGTTAAGATTCAAAACTCCTTAACGACTAAACATTTAGGAATCTTTCCTAATTATCTGCCTGCAATAAATAAACTGTTTGAAGAAGCTACACCGGGCGATTCTGTTATTATTTTTGAGGATGTGCTCTATTATGGATTCCGTAGTAAACCTGACGAGTTTAAAAACTACAATAGGCATCTTCTAGAACTTAGAAATGGAGGAAGTCACGTAATTGTTGCGTACTATGATCCTAAAGGAATTGTATTCCATCGAATGGTTCAAGAGAATAGATTTGGAAATCATTTAGCAGCATTTCAACATGAAAGAAAAATCGTGTTTGATTCTTTAATGTTGTTGGCAAAAAACAACATTACCGTGAATATTGCATGTGAAGACTCAATCTTGTCGGAAAAATATTTCGAATTAGAAAGAACAGCTAATCCGAAAAAGTTTGAGCGCGTTTTACGTGCTTATTTAAAGCCAATTGCCACTGAAAATGACAATCAAGAACGTCGCTCGGATCAAGACATTTATAGGACGTGCCGTAAAATAGATGCAATCAAAGATGCATATCTTAATAAAAAAATGGATGATATAACATTTTTTGATTTTGAGAATATGTTTGTAGAGATTACAAAAGAAATAGAATTATTATATTCTAATTATGGTTTCGAATGTATTCCTCTGAATGATAACCTTATTATGAGTTGTTGGATGAGTGGAGATAAGATGATTTTCGCTTTCCCTAGTAAATACAATACTGATGAAATTGGTTTCTCTTCGCAAGATCCTGCTTTCTCTAGATACATTCGAACAATGCTTAATGGTGTGCGGCAACAATAATATGCCAAACATAGACTCAAATATGAGATGGCAAAAGGTTATATTATAACAAGCGGTATGATGAAGCGACAATCTGTATTGATGGCATATATAATCGCTTTATGCGCGCTAATAGGGGCTTCCTGTCAGCAGCGTATTGCTCATGAGGGGAACAAAGATGCTATTCTTGATTCTACAAAAATTATCGCTCATTATGAACTCCCACAAATCATTGATACTCGCAGTCAGCAAATTATTGAGCACCTCGGTTATACCGTCAGTTACAACAACGATTGGCTTATACCCAACTGGGTCGCTTACGAACTGACACAACAAGAGACCTATGGCGAGTTTCCGCGTGAAAAGAAATTCGCTCCCTGATCCTCGATATGGAAATAAAGTATGGAAAAATTCTTATTGGCAAGTCGTGAAAGGGGATCGAGCTACAGAATTTTATAAAAAGCATAAAGACGATGGCTCGTCATGGGAAGATCGATACAAGAAAGAACGATTCCCATATCCGGAATCGGATGAGTACATTGGATATTAGATTATTACGATGTTGATAACTTCGCCGTTCTGCCAGATGGGGAACATGACGATAAATATGAAAGTCGCAAAAAAGATAGGATGGATGATGATAGTGCTATTGATAGTACTAACAGGAACTATAACTTTGATGTACTGATATAACGCTAACTCAAATAAAATCTTCTTAGAAGTTGCGCCCGACACGAAATTAGGGTATAAAGACATGAAAAATCAATTCAAATTTATTATTTGCGCACTTCTGAGCGCATTAGTACTGAATTCTTGCGCTCCTGAATATAAATTGGAGTTTGCTATCGGAGCTGCTTCTGCAGAGTGCCCCATAGATCTTGGTAATGGCATAACAATCACAAATATCGACTCTGAAGACAATAATGTTGTTTACACATGTATTGTAGATGAGAGCGATAGCGAGACCTTGGTTTCTGTTATGGACAATCATATAGTTCGTTCTGCTATGAAAGAAAGTATAATTAGCTCTTTGGTCAATAATTCTGACCCTGATATGGATGAGTTTATTAATTTAGTTAAGGAAGCAAAATACAATATAGTTTATCGTTATATCGGTTCTCTCTCAAATGCAAAGGTAGATATTGTAATCTATCCTCATGAACTGTAATTGAACAATAGTTCTATCGCAATTATACGAAATAAGGAGCATCATTAGTAGTTTTCTTACATAACTCTTATATCATTTTCTATATTTGATACAATAGGTGGTGGAAAATATCCACAACTAACATATTTTAATTGTATACGATCGCATTAAAATACTATCAAAAGGAGAATTAGGTTTATGAGATACTATGTTACACTATTTTTGATTTTATTTGCTTCCTACCTCTTCGCTACGAACTATCTCTCCGAAGCTGAGTATTACCAGAAGAAAGCGGAGGGCTATCGTCGTGAGGCGGCATATTACGAGCAGAAAGCCAAGGGCTACGAACGCGAGGCGGGATACTATATCAAGAAAGCCGAAGGTTATCAGCGAGAAGTTGCGTATTATAGCAAGAAAGGCGATATAGACCGCGCTAATACGCAGACTCGCTATGCACGCAATGCAATGGACAATGCGAAGACACAACAGCGTTATGCCAAAGACGCATGGGATAACTACCGGACTCAACTTCGCTATGCCCGTGAAGCCGACGAAAAAGCCGCTATGTACCTCCGCTGGGCAGCAGGAAAATAAAATCAATATATCCAGATCCATATACGTATGGCTCACGAATACTAATAGCAATATAACAGTCCCTACGAAAACTACGTAAACAACAAAAGACCTACGAACCGTTTCGTGGGTCTTTTTTTAGTATAACAATCATTATTAAAACAATCAAAACAATGAACAAGTATCAATTTCTGCTCAAAAAAAAGAAGAAGGAGAACTGAGCATTCTCCTGAAACTCGGATTACCTGTACATCTCGTTTCTTACATGGAGATCTGTGCGTACCATTTAGCCCATCCGGACGAAAGTCAGTTCCGGGTGGCGCTTTTTTTTAATACCAGCAAACGAAAGGTCTGGAACGCCTACCAACTCCTTGAATCGATTTAGTAATCCCGAGGGTGTGTCAAAACGATGGCACACTCTCGTTTTTTTTAGCGGCGCACAATTGTGCGTCACTCATGTCAAAAAAAAGCAGTACCTTTGCACCTGATTTTGAAAAAGCAAAAGAAAAGAACCAAAAGAAAAAGAAAAAGCCATGCCTTGCCATGCCAATAAATTGTCATGTCAATGCATGCGTGGCAAGGCAAGGCTTGGCAATAAATTTTATTAGTATGAATTATTCCTTTTTTAGTATTTGGGCACTGCTTCATCCGCAAGGCGAGTATAAACGCCGGCGTCGGGGATGCGAAAGGCTGTGGGATGGCTATGACGAAGCTACACGGCAGTATGTGTATGACACGATCCGTTCCGCTCAGCAGCAGGGGCTCTGGATTCATCCGAATCCGTATTTCGCGATTGAAGACACCGCTCTTGCTATGCAGCACCAACCTCGCACGCAAACTCTCTCCTATGCGGACTACTATGCCCGTTATCACACGACAGAACCCCGTGACGGTTGGCAGATGGCAAACCCGACGGGAAATAAAGTTATCTATGTCAAACAACTTTAAACCATTTCAAACCATTTCAAACCACCTCAAACAACTTCAAACAATTTATCTATTATGGCATTGCATTACAAACTCAATCCGCTGTTTGATTCCATTTCCGGAACCATCAGCCGCAAACGGTTTCCCGACGGACGAGTCGAAACCATTGTAGCCACGAAAAAAGGCACGATCTACAAACGTACGTCTTATCCCCCAAAATCGTTCCCAGGACGTGGTTAGGTCTTTCCCGGAAGATGATCCCGTGATGGTCTCATGCTGATACCGACCTTCCAAGGACATGACCATCACGGGACCATGTCCCGGGAATAAGCAAAGAATATCTTAACCAAACCCCTCTTACAGCAAGGAAACGATGGGCAAAGTATTTTTTGATCCCGGCATCGAATCCGTCCGCGGGATCCTGATGGGTACCGATCCGTTCTACCTGCGGCGTTATCCGGCTCCCGGGGGAGGGGTGATGCATATCGTCCAAGCCCGCCCGGACAGGTCCGACCACACGCCTTCCGAAGCCGAAGCCGCCAATCGCATCGCTTTCGGGCTGACTTACGGCAAAGAGCGGCACCGCGAGTTTGTCGAACGGACGATGAAAGGACAATTAGAAATTGAATTTACAGACTGATGGCAACAAAATTTTTCAAAGCAGACCTCGTTCAATCGCTGGAGCAGCATGTAGGTGCGCCGGTGGGAATAGAGGGGCTGAACACCCTCCTCTACGGCTGGAAAAAATTCCGCAAGTACGGCGCCAAGTACCTCGATGCACTCAAGCACAGGGATTGGTTTTATATCACCGAGGTGATGGATCTGAGCAACTACGCCGGCTATAATCTCACTATAAGTGAGCCTGCTCACCTTCCCGAAGGCTAAAACTTGGTCATCTCGCAAAAAAGCAGTAATTTTGTCGTCGGAATTGGAGATCAATGACTGCATTGCTGCGCAACTTGTATAATTGTCTCAATTCCTCCTCTCCCCACTGAACGCACTAGCGCTAGTGTTCATCGGGGGCCCCTTCTTTTCGGTCTGATAGGATAATGAACCAACGGAGCGTCTATCGCCTAATCCTCAGTTCCTGCGGTTCAAAAAGGGATAACCGAAAAGCAGCCGGCTTTAAGACACCCCCCAACCCCCTCTCAGAGGGGGAGATGGGAATAGTCCAAAATTATCAAAAATGATCCAAAAATTATTCACCAATCATTAATCTTATGGCAAAGATTACATTACATGGCATGTTTGCCCGCGTGAAGGGCAAATTCAACAAATCGGAGACGCTTTACTTCAAGGGCTGTGCATGCGGCAAAGAGCAGTTAGGTGTGGATCTGTTGAATCCTTCCAAATCGAAGGCATCGAAGAACGTCCTCTGTCAGGAAGCACTCAAAACCGCTGCGCAGGCTGCCAAAACCGCTCTGGCAGACCCGACCGAACGTGCCACCCTTGAAGCGGCTTTCAAAGCGCAGAGCAAGTACACCTCCCTCTTCGCCTACACCGTAGCGCAGAAGTACGTCAAACCCAATTTCGGTTAACCAAGCCCCTCCCAACCCCCTCTCAAGGGGGGAAGAAAAAAAACGGCTAATTAAGCAAATTAAACGAATTGTATCATGACTAAACGACAGATTGCAAAAATCATTATCTCGGTGCTGATAGCGGCACTGACGGCGCTCGGCGCAGGCTTCGGTCTGACCGGCTGCAACGTCACCCGCACAGTCACCACCCGTTCCGAGGCATGGCAGAAAGGCGATACCTCCGTCGTCATCCAAAGCAAGACCATCGAGAGTTACAAC
>ODAI014667224.1_pt1 | contig 37063 bp, 24 predicted proteins | sample 1539321 | NCBI WGS metagenome assembly ODAI01 (sample SAMN02144231, study PRJEB22623) | gut metagenome | biome: sheep rumen | host: Ovis aries | place: New Zealand
TGCATTATTGATCCTGCTAACATTGATGATATAATGCTGTTCTATGTTCATCGTTATGATAAGGAGTGGTTGAGATGAAAATGTACCGTTCTTTGATATACAGAAGTTTAAGGCTAAAGCGTACCAGAGACAGATTGTTTTTATTTTTGATACTGTTATTGGATGCTACCTTTTCATTGTTGTTTACAGTGTCTTTTGATGACCCGACTGAAATTAAAGATGATGTGTTTATGTTCTGCGTCTTTTCTTTTATGCTGGCAATGCTTTGCGGTATGTTTGCGGGTGCAAATAACGGCGTTTACAGAATGGATGCTAATACCGGCTGGAACCATTATATCCGCGTTCTTCCCCCGACACCTATGCAGCAGGCAGTTGCTGATCTTCTGATAAAGCTGATCTACATACTGATCTACGGTACTATTATAATAGTATACTCACTCTTTATAGAGAATTATTCAGGTCAGCATCTGACGTGCTATGCGGTGAATATATTCCTGTTTTTCGCAACGCTCTTTGTGATCATTGATATTGTATACAGCTTTGTTGTCAGGTTCGCCCAAACCAGAGCACAGCTGGAGTTAATGGGTCTTGCTGCTATAGTATGCGCTGTGATCATAATAATCAAAGTTTGCACCATGGATTTCACTATACAAATGGATTCTCCTGTACCTTTCGGACATCCCTTATATGGTGACGGCTCGTACTTATTTGCATCATTTATTGCATCAGGCAAGGTAACTGCCGTTGCAGTATCATCCTTTGTGATCTCCCTTGGATCGTATTTTCTTACTATGTGGCGTTTGCACGAAAGGAGAGAACCATAGTGAAAGGACTTGTATATAAGGAATGGAAACAGAATCATCGTTCCATTCTTTCACTGATACTTTGTGCGTTTGCCCCTTTTGCCTTGATCACGCTCCTGGAAGGTGAAGATTCTGCTATGGTGTGCATAATAGCACTTATCATAGGCTTTGTTGTGGCTGGTGCTTTGCAGGTCAGTGTGCTTGACGGTGATGACAAAAAAATCTGGAGTTACTGGGTATCATCCACAGCTGACGGTCACAAGGGCTTTTTGAGGAACAAATATATAATGATATTTGGTATGATAGCGCTGTTTTTGCTTTCTCTGCTGATCTTTGATACAGGTTATCGCAAATATCTCTCTTATGCAGAGAAAATAGATGTTTACAAGATCATGGCTGTCGCACTTCCGCTGAGCATTCTGCAGTTATTCCTTCGTGCGATAGATATTCCGTTTTATTATTTATTCGGCAAAAAGATCGGCAGTGCCATAAAAGTTATAATAATGTCAATAGGTGCTTTTATATTAATATTATATCTTATTGTGTATTCAGACAGCATGGATAAATTATTTGATTTTGGTAAAAGTCTGATAGATTCAAAATACATAACGCTGTCTGTAGTGATTTTGATAAACCTTGTTATGTATTATCTGTCCTACCGATTGTCCTGCCTGGTGTATCATAAAGGTGCAGAGCATTATGACCACTAGATCTGATATAAAAAATTAATTACAATATAAAGATAGAAAAATAAAACCATAATGCCGGTCATCAGCCGACATTAGCTATGTGTTAAAAACAAAATGTATATAAATATAATATTACTGAAGGCAGTCTGTGCGATGTGTGCAGGCTGCCTTTTATATGTAGTTAATGCGTGCTGAACGGTTATATTCGGATAATTTATTGTTAGGTTACAGACTTGCAAATCGCTTAATCAAACGTTAATAAATTCGTTAATTAAGTGGTAGCAAAGTCTTTTGAAAGTAAAAATTCTTAGCATATGCTTAACAGTTTGGAAATTTTCATATAGAATCGACATTTGCGTTGTATGATATTTACAAAGATACAGATTAATTAATCAGAAACTATTGACAATGCTGTGAAAGTGTGATATAACTATTAATATGAAATACATAATCTGTCAAAATTATTAAGATTCATTAAAAAGGAGAGTGCGTAAATATGATGTTAAAGTTCTGTCATGCGAATGGTGATTCATATGCTGATGCGTGCTTTTCGCGATATCTATTGATAGATGCGCTCTTTGGATGATTTATCTTTCAGAGCGTTTTGTTTATTCATAAAAGGAGGACGATTGAATGACAGAGATCGAACATTCAAATGTAGCGGTGCGTACCGCGAACGTACGCAAAATGAGTTAGTCAAAAATTTGAAAGGACAGGTGAATTCAATTATGGCACGTAATTTGTCAAAAGATCTTAAGAGAATGGTAGCAGGACTGTGTGCAGTTCTGATCGTTGGCGGAGCAGTTCCACTGCAGCCACTGGTTAATTTCGGCGGCACTATCAAAGCGGCGGCTATTAATAGTGAAGCTACCTACACCAAGAACAGCCCCGAAGTTATTGATGGCGTAACACTTAAAAAAGGTGAATCGATCGATTTCACGGATGTTAATGAGGGCAAGTGCCGTTTCTATGGTGATATAAAAAAAGATTTTTACAGCAATGGTAATATAGAATCACACTCGGGTTTATCATGGTATGGAATTAAATCAATGTATATTGATGATGATGGTAATACTAAAGCCGATATGGAAGGAACTGATGAAGATTATGTTACTACCTTCTATCCAAAAGACGGCTACACTTTCAAGTTTATATATAACAAAAATGAAGGAATTTTCAAAGCTTATCAGGTGCCCAATTATGTCAAGGCAGAATCTATTTCTGATCTTAATAAAATGATTGAATGCCCAAATGAAAATGAAGCATATGAATGGGCATTTAGTCACTTAAATGAGGTCGGTCACGATTCAGACTTCCTGGTAATAGTAAGAAAATTAGAGGATGACTACGATGTTTATTGGTATGATCCCTCATTAGAATCTATATATCACTGCAGTAAAACTGAAACAGAAATTTCCGAATATATGGAAGTAGGCAACACTGTCTATTATATCCCCGATGTTGTAAAAACAGCCACTTTATCACCCGGTGGTTTTGTAGAAGGTGATGACTATGCGGTTGTAGGTAATGTTACTGAAGTATCTCCCGGAGATGTTGTAACTATCTATTCCAATAAGAAGTTCAAAACCGACAAGGACTATACTACTCTTGATTTTGAAAAGAATCCTGATACAGAGGGTGATTATGAAGATTTCAAGTACAAGTGCACAATGAGAGTTATCGATCAGGCAACTTTCGGTGAAAACGAAGTCATTTCCTTTATCGAAGAATATAAGGTAACTCTGAGCTTCCAGGATCTGACAGAAACAGATTATGCTGTAGATTATGACGGCGACGATGTATATGTTACCGACTATGTTGATATATACACCAACAAGCGTTTCTACCTTGATGAAAAAATCTATAATGAAACAAATAAGGATTATATCCAGTATGACCAGGAAACACAGGACGGTGGTTTTACATTTAATGAAAAACCATATCTGTACAGATATCATGTAACATTCCCTGGTTATCCTCTTGAAGAAGATAGCACTGCTACTTTCATAGCTGAGAAGAACGTTGATCTGGAATTCAACGATATGGTTGAGGGCATGGATTATGTAGTTGAGGGCGGACTTGATTATGCTTATGTCAAGGACGGTTCTGTTATCTACTCCAACCAGAGCATCACAACAGATATCAGCAAGGCACAGCTTGTGGAGAGCATAAGAAAAGACGGCTTTACTTATAATGAGAAGAATTATAAGTTTAAATACGATGTTACTTATCAGGAAACACTGAATACCGGTGATACGGTTACTTTCACCCACGTTCACGAATATGGCAATCCTCATGTTGATACCGTCAACAAGCCCGATACTATCCTTGCTGAATGCATAGGTGAGAACGGCGAGAATGTCGGCACAGTAGAGCTTGCACTGCTCCAGCCCAAGGAGGTTTACCACTACGGTGATCTGCCTGTAGTTGAGGATGTAGTTATCAAGCCCGAGCAGAATCCTAATGGTATAACCAAGATCGAGCCTTTGAGCCTTTCTATAAGAAAAGCTGACAAGGCAACAACTCAGGAGACCTTTACCGATTTCGGTGAATATGAGCTCTCAGCTGTAGTAAATGTTGGATACGACGGAAAGGATGTACCTTGTACTATCACAAAGACCGTTATGTACGCACCTCGTTCACTGACAGGCGATGAGAACAGTTCTTCCACCGATCCTGGTTACACAGGTTGTCAGTTCTTCCTGAAAACAAAAGTTACATCCGAAGAACAGCAGACACCTAAGTATGAGGAAACTCTTCTGACCGTTGAGAACGGCGTTGTAACTATCCCCGAAAATACCTTTACATATAACGGTGAAGAGCAGAAGCCCACTATCGTTGTAAAGAACACCATAAACGGCACAGTTACCGAACTTACTCAGAAATATATCACCAGCACAGTTGAAGCTAAGGAGGGTGCTACTCCTGATAATGAGTTCTATGAGTTCAAGATCTCCGCAGTAGAGTCTGCAGATCCTGAGACCGACCCTGAAAAATACACAGGCGAAGCTACTATTAAGTGGAGAATTGAAAAGGCTGAGAACACCCTGGAACTGACTCCTAAGGATGATATCGTTTATGACGGTGAGAAGCTGGATATAAACGACTTCAACGCTGATGACAAGGACGACATCCTTAATGATGACAATATCAAGCTTGAATTTGAAGGCAGTAAGGGTTATGAGTATATTGCACCCGATGATGCAGAAACTCCTTACCAGTTGACCGAGGCTGATAACGGCAAGCTGCTGACACCAACTGTTGGATTTACGTATAACGTGCCAACGGGTGAGAATGTAACTTATCAAATAATTATTTATAATGTTGAAAATAATGAAGTTAAATCACATGAATTAACTATTGAAGAAGGAATTTCGAGAATTTCGATTGGAAATATACAGGATCATGACGCTTTGATGTTCTATGGACTTGGTGGATTATATCTGGGTAGTATCGATATTAAGGAAAATGTAATAGATAGAGCATCTGTAACATTTGAAGATAACGTAGTTACTGTACACCTATTCAACGATGAAGTTTACGAGCTGAAGACAGGATCCTCAGGCGATGATGATTACGACATCACCAGCGCAGGCGAGCAGAAGGGTAAGGTTACTATAACTTCCGATAACTATAAGACTAAGGTCATCGACTTTAATACTGCGATCGCCAAGAAGGAAGTAACCGTAGCACCCAACGGCATCAAGGACAATGAGAAGAACACCATAACATGGGGCGAACTCATCAAGGACAGCGATGTTCTGTATACCCAGGACGGCGTAGTTGATAAGGATAAGCCCAATGGTGGCGAGTATAACTTCGGTCTGATCTTCACACCTGAGGGTTATAACTTTGAAGATGCAAAAGACAACGATGCAGGCGAGTACAAACTGGTTCCCAGCCAAATATTCGCAGAGTATAACGAGGCTGCTAACAACTACCTGCTGGTACTGCCCAAGAATAATAACGATGAGCAGAACAATGACGGCGATGCTGAGGAAGATGTAAAGCTTGATACCCTGACAATAGTTCCTTATGAGCTGACAAAGGATGATATCACTATCGTAGAAACCGAGTATCAGTATGACTCCAAGACTAAGGAACCTAAGGTAACAGCAACTGCACCTTACAGCGTTAAGAATTCCGATGATACCAAGTACTATACTCTGACCCTTGGTAATGTTGAAAGCCATGACGGCAAGGATGCGTTCATCGAAGGTGTTAGATACGATAATACTGTAAGTGAAAAGAATATAGCTGTCAAGACCGACGATACAACCAGCGGTAACTTCACCACAGGCGAAAAGGGTGTGGAGTTCAAGTGGTACATTAAGAATGGTACACTTGACGTTACTGTCGGTAATATCGGTGACAAGGTCTACAACCGCGGTAAAGTTTCCAATCCTACCATTACTGTAGTAAACCAGAACGAAGAATCTGTAAAGGGAGTTACCACTAAGTTACAGTATCAGAAGAAGGATGAGGAAACAGGCGAGTTCGGTGAAGCATTTGACGATGCACCCAAGGATGCAGGCACATACAGAGCAGTTGTAACAGCAAACGCAAACAGCTACGATGAGGGTGTCGGATACTCCAACGAATTTACTATCAACAAGAGACCTGTAAAGGTAACTCTGACCGGACTGCCTGAAGTAGTTGGCTATAAGGATACAGAAGTAAGCTATACACTTAACAGGTATTCAAATCAAAATCGTACTACTGGTATAATGGGCGACGAAGTTCCTGTTAACGGTAAAGTGATCATAGAAGCAGGCAAGCAGAACGGTGATCATATCACAAATGAAGATCTGCCCGAGATCACAGAAGCACTGGGCAATAACTACACATTTGAATATGATGTAGTACTCAATCTGGCAAATGCTAAGCTTGCAAGGATCGAAGTATCCACTGCTTACATCGATAAGGACGAAACGATCGATCCTGAGGATTACTTCAAGGCTTACGATGAGAACGATCTTGAGATCACCGATAGGTGCAAGGTAATCAACATTGATAATATCAACCAGGTTGGTGAGTACACCATCGAGGTAAAAGACGATTCAGTTGATACTGCTCTCACTGGTACCCTGATCGTTAAGGAGAAGTATGAAGAGATCAAGGATCTGCTGGATACTCTGTCTCCCTCTGAAGATATAGCTCTTGTAGATAAGAAGGTAATAGAAAAGGCACGCGAATCTCTGGATAATATGTCAGATGAGCAGGCTGCTAAAGTTGATCCCGAAGATATCCAGAAGCTGGAAGATCTCGAAGAAGCACTGAAGCAGTATTCAGAAGATATTGCAGCAGTAGAAGCAGTTGAAAAAACCATAGATGAACTTCCTGCAGCAGAAGAAGTTACCAAGGACGATGCTGAGGCAATAGCAGCAGCACGCGAAGCTTATGATGCACTGACAGAAGATCAGAAGTCCGCAGTTAAGGATGACTTGGTCAATAAGCTGGCAGCTGACGAAAAGGCACTGCAGGATATAGCTGACAACGAAGCAGCTGATGCAGTTGAAAATCTGATCGATGAGATAGGCGAAGTTGCTTTCGATGAAACAAGCAAGGCTAAGATCGACGCAGCAGATGAAGCTTATAATGCACTGACCGACGAACAGAAAGCACTTGTTCAGAACAAGCAGACACTTGATGATGCTAAGACAACATACGATAATCTGAAGGCTGCAGATGATAAGAATAAGGCAGATACTGTAAAGAACGCAATAAGTGCTCTCCCTGCAGCAGAAGATGTTACTAAGGATAACGCTGAAGCTATAGCAGCAGCACAGAAGGCTTATGACGAACTTACCGACGAACAGAAGGCTCTGATCGATCCTGAAGTAGTTAAGAAGCTTACTGATGCAGCAGCAGCTGTGGCAGCTCTTGAAGATGATGACTTTGTCAAGGGTGATGTAAGCGGCGATGGTAAGATAACTGTAACTGATGTTTCTAAGGTATCAGCTTACGTAAAGGGCAAGAGCTCACTGACAGATGAAGAGATCAAGCGCGCTGACGTTAACGGCGACGGTATGGTCAACATTTCTGATGTATCTCTCCTGTCTGCTCACGTTAAAGGACGCAAGGCCATTAAATAATGATTTCTAGATTTACCATAAATTTCACGTCCTTCTAAAGATGTTCCCCCGTGTATGTTCACGGGGGAATGTCTTTTTGTAAAAAAAAATATTGACGTTTTATATTTAGTGTGATATAATATATATAGTTAGTCAATGCTAATCAACGGAAGGAAAGTGTTTATGAAATCAGCTATAAAAATACTTGATTCCAAAAAGGAGTTCAGAGAAGAGATCGAAAAGAGCCTTGAAAAGAAACAGTGTGAAGAATTATGGCACAGGGCTGCGTCAAGGCTTAACAGCTATCTTGAAAGGTATAAGGATCTCCCTGAGGGTGTCCGATCACATACAGATGAAAAGATATTCCCTGCGGCTGCGATGTACCTTAGCGCTAAAGAATTCATGACTGATGAACAGGCTTATTCGATCATTGAGAATTCATCCATTAAGATATGTAATAAGATAGGTCCGCTTAAAGCTTTAATGAAGATACCCTTTATGCCCGGATTATTCATAAAGATGTGGGACATTGTGACTAAGAAAAGCTTTGGGTCTGCCTGTGGATTTGAAAACAGATTTTACCCTAAAGAAAAAGGTGCCTACCGTATGGATATCCTTGAATGCCCGTACTGCAGATACTTTACTGAACTTGGGTGTCCCGAGCTTACAAAGATATTCTGTGAGAATGATGAGCGAGTTTACGGGGATCTGCCCGGCATCGTATTTGAACGTAAAGGAACGCTGGGCAAGGGTGCAGACAGGTGCGATTTTTACATAAGAAAGACGTGATCGTTTACCGATAATAATAAAAAGAAGTCTGTGAGTTCATGCTCGCAGACTTCTTTCCGTATTATCAAATTTATAATGTGTTCAGGCTTTCTTTACCTTTTTCACAAGCACAACAATCTCGTGTGCCACAAGCGGCATTATGGAGAGCACAAGTACCAGTCCCCACATAGGAAGTGTCATCTGAACTGTATCGAATATATTTCTGAAAAACGGTATCTCGGTAACTGCAAGCTGACCAAGAAGACCTACTGCAAAAGCAAGTATCATTATCTTGTTATCCAGATGATTGAATTTGAACAGTGAAGTCTCTGTATCACGCATACCTATCGCATGGAAAAGTTCTGATACGGCAAGGGTGCAGAATGCAAGTGTCTGTGACTGCATGAGTATCTGCTTATCGGAAAAACGATCAATGATGTTTTTGAGAGTGTATGCTGTTCCCGAAGCTGAAAGATCCCTGATAGGAGCGTACAGGAAAGCGATGAGAGTTACCACAGCGATTATCACGCTGTAAAGACCTACCTTGAAATATCCGCCGTCAGCGAAGATTGATTCACCGTTCTTACGGGGTCTCTTGTTCATAACGTCAGATGACGAGTTGGGGTCAACACCGAGGGCAAAGCAGGGGAGAGAGTCGGTTAGAAGGTTTACCCACAGTATGTGTACAGCTTTCAGCGGTGCTGCAAAGCCTGCAGCGATAGCCGCAAACATCACAACTACCTCGCTGATATTAGATGAAAGGGCAAAGAGGATAGACTTCTTTACGTTCTCATAGATGTTTCTGCCTTCCTTGACAGCCTTTTCTATGGTGGTGAATTTATCGTCCTGAAGCACGATATCTGCGGCACCCTTGGCAACATCGGTACCTGTTATACCCATTGCAACGCCGACATCAGCTGCTTTCAGCGAGGGTGCATCGTTAACGCCGTCACCTGTCATGGAAGCGATATTGTTGTTAGCCTGTATCGCCTTGACTATCTTTACCTTATGTTCGGGGGAAACTCTTGCAAATATCGAGAGACCCGAAACTCTGTTACGGAGTTCTTCATCGCTCATCTCGTCAAGCTCGTGCCCCATTACACACTCATCGGGTCTTTCTGCTATGCCAAGTTTTTTGGCGATAGCAAGGGCGGTATCTTTGTGGTCTCCAGTTATCATTACAGTCTTGATACCTGCACGCTTGAAGGTCTTGATAGATTCCACTACCTCGGGCCTTTCGGGGTCTATCATACCTATCATGCCGATGTAGGTGAGTCCCTGTTCAACAGCGTCCCTGTTATCCTCACGTACAGCAAGTGAAAGCACTCTCAGTGCTTCAAAGGACATTTCAGACATAGCGTTTGATATAAGAGCCATATCCTCATTTGTTATCTCACGCACAGTTCCGTTTACCCTGATGTGGGTACAGCGCATGAGCAGTTCATCGGTGGAGCCTTTGGTGTAGGATATTATCTTTCCGTCCTCGGTGGTGTGGACGGTGGTCATAAGCTTTCTTTCCGAGTCGAAAGCCTTCTCGTTGATACGTGGTACAGACTTTTCTGTAACGGACTTTTCTATACCGTATCTCTTGGCAAAGGCTACGAGAGCAGTCTCGGTAGGGTCGCCTACCTCGGTGCCGTCGGATGCGATCGAAGCATCGTTGCAAAGCATAAGACCCTTGATGAGGGTATCATGCTTATCCTTGTCAAGTGTATCAAGGTCGATGTACTCACCGTTCTCGAATGCCTTTACAACGGTCATCCTGTTCTGTGTAAGTGTGCCTGTCTTATCGGAACAAACATAGCTTACAGCACCAAGAGTCTCAACGGCGGGCATATTCTTTACAATGGCGTTTATCTTAGCCATTCTCTGCATACCCAAAGCCAGCACTATGGTAACGATAGTTGGTATACCCTCGGGTATAGCTGCAACAGCAAGTGAAACGGCTGTCATCAGGAGTTCAAGCACCTCTCTGCCCTGTACGATGCCTATAAGGAACACTATGGCGCATATAACGATAACTGCTATGCCGAGGGTACGGCTGAGTTCGTTCATGCCCTTCTGCAGTGGTGAGGGCTTTTCCTTCTCCTGTCCAACCATATCGGCTATCTTGCCTATCTGCGTATCCATACCCGTATGTACTACCTCGCCTATACCTCTTCCGTAGGTAACGACAGTGGTCATATAAGCAAGGTCAAGGCGGTCGCCTATGCCTGTCTTTTCATCAGCTAAGAACTTCTCATCCTTCTCGACAGGAACAGATTCACCTGTGAGCGCCTTTTCGTCCATCATCAGGCGTGCTGTTTCAAGCAGTTTCAGGTCGGCAGGGACTTGCTTTCCGGCTTCCAGTACAACGATATCGCCTACAACAAGTTCCTCCGAGGATATTTCCTTGGTCTCGCCGTCACGTATAACAGTGGCTTTCAGCACAGACATTTTCTTCAGTGCATCAAGTGCCTTCTGTGCTTTGCCTTCCTGTACTACACCTATCACCGCATTGGCTATGACGATAACAAGCATGATTATCGCTTCGCCGTAGTCATGCAGTATTATGGATATGATGATAGCCGCACCCAGTATCGCATTAGTGAAATTAAGTATCTGTGCGAGGAACATCTGCAATACTGTTTTTTGCTTTTCCTCTTTCAGGCAGTTTCGTCCGTTTTCGAGCAGACGTTTTTCGGCTTCAGCCTGAGAAAGCCCTGTGAATTTACTCATAGCAGTATTTACTCCTTTTCATCAAATGATGCATATCAGCACTAGTGATTACTATTATAACATTTTGTTCATTCTTTGTCAACGCTGAAAATGGTAATATGGTAAAGTTTGATATTGTATATCAATTCATAAATATATATTGAACTGTTCAAGAAAATTATGATATAATATATCGGAGTAAATAGATTCAAAACTAATGCTTTATCAGTCGAAGTGGAGAGCGATCTTGCTGCCCGTATATCGAATGATGAAGAAAAGAAAAGATCCTTACTGCCCATAACGAATTTTCGGAAAGGCATTGTTTATAAGGAAGTTAACGATATGAAGAGATTAAGGCTATAGAAAACTTAGCCGGTTTTTGATCGAGGTGAAATTATGGCTACCATAACATTGAGAAAAAGTAAATTTGACGGATTGGGAAGCGTACTTGACAAGCTTTGCTCGAGCTTTGGAAATTATGACGCTACTATGAAGGAACTCAAGCGTTCTGCGGGTGGTGTTGATAGCTCTACCTGCAATCTGGAAGACGTTATTGATGATATTTCCAATTCTGAAGAAAGCAAAGAAGAAAAGGTCAAGAGGGCGAAAGAACTTAAATCCAAGCTGGATACCTTTGTTAAATCTGCAGTTCAGCGTGAAAAAGATGCGGCTGATGAGATAGTAAAGAAGAAAAAAGAATTCTATAAGAAATACGATTACCTCAAACCGGACTCTGAGAAGAGTTTCTGGGAGAGGATGGGGGATAAGATCTCAGGTGCTGCAAAAGCCATTGGAAAATGGATGCTGGATCATCTTGATGTGATCATTGCTGCAGTAATTATTATTGCGGCAATAGTCATATGTGTTTTCTGTCCTGCGACTGCGATCGCGATCATCGGAATAGTAGTGAGCGCTCTATCGGCAGTAATGGGAATTGCAGATCTTGTATGCATGGCTACTCACGGCGGCAAGGATATTGCTACTGTTCTGGCTGAAAGCGGACATGGTACTTTAGCAAAGATATGGAAAGGAACAAGCACCGGATTAGATGTCGCTTCTATGATCCTGCCTGTGGGTGCGGGTATAAAATCTGCTATGACAGTCGGCAAAAAAACGTTTGCTCAGGCTTCTAAAGCTATGCTGAAAGATACATGGAAGAGTATCAAAGGTATCCCAAAGGGTATTAAAGATGGTTTTGCCGCATTTAAAACTGCTTGTAAGTCTGATGGCTTTATGAAAACATTAGGCAAAACTGCATGGGGTGGATTCAAGAGCTTAACAGGACTTGATGATATCGCAGAACTGAAGAATATCGGAAAGATAAAGAACAATTCTTTGATTTCTCTTTCCGGTGAACACTGGGATGTAGATCTGGACAATATGTGTATGACGCCTAAATCGGCAAAAGCTCAGGATGCACTTAATAGTGCAGGTCAAAAGTTAGGACATAATATAGATTCTATCCCATTAACTACCAACAGTGGACTGATCGATGTTGATTGGGATCAGATCAGTATGAAGATAGACCTGCCTGATGGGGGAGGTACAATAACACACCTTGGTAAGGATCAGGGCTTTGATATGAAAAACCTGGGATTTGGCGGTGTTAGAGGAAAGGATTATGATTATGCTGTCGAAAAGTTTATAAGTACAGATTATGACAGATTTGGTAATTCAATTAGAAATGAAATATATGGTAATGCCGGTTCAAGAGTCAATACTACTCTTAATGATGTCTTTGGCACAAATGGTGTAAGATATACTTCAACCAGTAAGAAAACAGGTTTGTTTAACTCTTCCGGATTTACTGCTCACGAAAATTATAACATGATGTATGAACATTTTGTTCCTACTGAACTTCATGATATAATATCTCATAGTGGCGGTACTTCTCATTTAGTGAATGAAATCAGTAAAATCAGGAATATTGATCATTTATTTATGAGAAGTGGTGTAAGTACATTAATTAATGGTACGCAGGCTGTTTTATCGGATTAATGAAAGGAAATTAAGTTATGTTTTTTAGAAAACCCAAAAAGGAAAAAAAAGAAAACGAAAAAATAACCAATTCAGTTTTTGGAGATCTTGAATTTATTGACTGTGCCTGGGAAGGAGATTCGGTAAGTTCTTTGTTTGGTGAAGAAAAAACTATTGATCTGTATTTATATGTTGATGAAGATGAAAAGATCATTGAAGAGAACCAGGAAAAAGTTTATCAGAATTATATTCGTAATCGGACGGAAATTGAAGAGGCTGTCAGAAAAGTGATCTTTAAAGAATTTAAGCTTCCGGAAGATTTTGATCTCAGTTCACGTTTCAGAGAGAGTTCCATAATTGTGACCTGTGACGGTAATTGCGGCATAGCCATCGTTGACAACACGTATGAAATGGGACATAACCGTTTTAAATTTGTGGTCGAAACCGAACCGGACTACGAATTCACAGATTCAGAAGAGTATTATTTAGAAACTAAATGACATCGCAGCTATTATGGAGCTGCCGGATCGAAGTAATATGGAAAATCTGCATACTTAACAACTGATCCTGAAAATTTCATAAAACACAACAAAGCATGGAGTCACTAATCGGGACTCCATGCTTGATGTACAATATGGGGATATATGTGCGAACTTTTTTATTTGTTATTCTTTTACAAATTCAAAAAGATCACCGGGCTGACAATCGAGTGCATCGCATATAGCGTTCATAGTTTCAAAACGTATGCCTTTCATCTTGCTGGTTTTAAGGTTGGATAGGTTGACGTTTGACATCCCGACTTTTTCTGCCAGCTCATTCAAGGACATTTTGCGGTCAGCCATTATTCTGTCAAGTCTGATTATTATAGCCATATAGTACCACCTTTACGCAATAAGGTCGTTTTCTTGCTGAAGTTTGAGACCGTAAACGAAAACTTCGGATATTAAACCGATGATTATACTTATTCCGATGACCAGGATGTTCATTGTATTATAGTTAAGCACTCTGCAATATTCATGTTCTGAGATCGGTGTTGTAGTATAGGGCGGAACTAATGCACCGGTAACAAACAGGATAAATCCCATAATACGCAGCTTTGTGATTATCTTTTTTGAAAAAGGCTTTCCTGTTTTGCGTATCTCAAGCAGTATCATCGCGAGAAGTCCCAACTCTGAAAAAATCGCTAAAGTGTAGATCCCATTTATCAGTAGTTCGATCATTTGAGGATTGTTGATGTAGCTGATAAACTCACACATAGCTACAACTAATGATGTAAAGCATAAAAGACCGATCACTACTGAGTTAATGATAGAACGTTTTTTTAGTTTTCCGGATATTTTGGGGTTCATAACAACATCTCCTTTTAAAGTAACACTTTAATTATTTTAAGTTTTCCTCGGCCGGTGAGTATATTGTACCACAAGAATTAAAGTATGTCAATAAGTATTTAAAGTGATGCTTTAAATACTGTGATAATGTACAAATGGCATGGCTAATATCATTTTGGAATCATTTAATATCACAAGAATGGTAAGTGCTATAATCGAAAACAGTAGTAATATGAAATATATCTGCAGAAAAAATGATCCAAGGAGTGAGGTCAATGAATAGTATAGAAAATAAGACTTTTGATAAGGAAAGAGCCTTATATAATGTCCGTGATACTATTGTAAAGGGATGTACCTTTGCAGGTGCTGCCGATGGTGAATCTGTTCTGAAAGAAACAAGGAATATTATTATAGACAGCTGTACTTTTTCGCTTCGTTACCCTATATGGCACGCAAAAAAGTATGAACTGAGGAACTCAAAGCTTGACGAAAAAACCAGAGCATCACTGTGGTACTCCGATGAGGGGATCATTGAAAATACTGATATTACCGGAGTTAAGGCGCTCAGAGAATGTAAAGATACGGTAATAAAAAATTGCAGGATAGAGTCACCTGAATTTGGTTGGAAAACTTCGGGTACAAAAATATCTGAGAGCAGGATCGTATCGGAGTATATTTTCTTAGATGCCATGGATATTGAGATAGACAGGCTCGACTTCAAAGGAAAGTATTCATTCCAGTATGTCAGGGATATGAGAATAACAAATTCGGTACTTGATACGAAAGATGCTTTCTGGCACGCAAAAAATGTTACAGTAGTGGATTCTGTAATAAAGGGCGAGTATCTTGCATGGTTCTCTGAGGGTCTGACATTGATAAGGTGTAAGGTGATCGGTACACAGCCGCTGTGCTATTGCAAGGATCTGAAACTTATAGACTGCGAAATGACAGACTGTGATCTTTCTTTTGAATATTCTGATGTGGAAGCTGATATCAAGGGACATATCGATTCGGTAAAAAATCCGAGATCGGGCAGGATAATCGCTGACAGCATAGGTGAGATAATCAAAGAAGAATCGATCATAGAAAGTAATGCAGAGATCATTATAAACAAAACATCAACATAGGCAAATATTTCTACGGCAAAAAAACGGGTTGCTGATATTATCAATGCGATCATTTATGAAATAATGTGACATTATATACATTAAGCTGTTTATAGTTGCAATTATTGTGTATGTGCTAAAAATGCAGAAGCCTCACTAAAATGTGAGCCTTCTGCATTTTATGTATTTCTTGCTTTGTCAGTGATCACCGCATCTGTGATTACCGCAGGAATGTCCTTCGCCATGTTCATGACCATGGTGATCGCAGGTGGGGGCAGAGTTTTGTAAAAGTGTATTGGCAAGAAATGCCTTTACTGCTTCATCGGCACTTCCAATATTGCCTCCGTAGAGAGTTATGCCTGCCTCCTGCATAGCCATCTGGGCGCCACCGCCGATACCTCCGCAGATAAGTACATCAACATCTGCATTTTTGAGGAATCCTGCAAGAGCGCCGTGTCCTGTGCCGTTTGTACCTACTACCTGTTCACTGAGGATCTTTCCGTCGGCAACATCGTAGAACTTGAATTGTTCGGTCCTGCCAAAATGTTGAAATATAAGTCCGTTTTCATAGGTTACTGCGATTCTCATTATCGTACTTCCTTTCTGATTGATCATTTCTGAGATCGTGTTGTAAAGAGTATAGTTTCCACCGGAAATCATGATGCGTCTGCCTTCTACCAGAGCTTGAGCCAGCTTTTTTCTTGCGCTTTCATATATTGCGGTTACAGTTGTTCTTGCAACGTTCATATCAGCAGCGCACTCCTCCTGAGTTTTTCCTTTATAGTCAATAAGACGTATAGTTTCAAACTCGTCAAGTGATATTGTAACTGTGTCATTTGCCATATCCTGATCAGGTGCAAAGCTCCAGTAATCGGGATAACAGCAGATCCGTCTTGCTTTCTGTGGTCTGGGCATATCAGCATCTCCTTCCTGACTTATGTCAATTATAACACGATTTCCGACTTATGTCAATAATAAGAATGTTTTCATTTGTTATAAAAAGCACAAAAGCTGCATAGAAATGCAGCCTTTGTGCTTTTAAGCTAATGTTAGGTGTATTTGGAGAAATCCTATTAAATAAAATGAAATTTTCAGCTATACAAATAATGTACAGCGTCCCGTGCTCCGATAGTATTCTATCAGACGTTCTATATCGGCACGGGTACATCCAAGTTTGACTGCCAGGCAGTCTATGCAGAAAAACTCATCGGCACCTCGGTTTATCAGTTTTCGGTGGATCGAGATATCATCAGCATAGAGAGTTTTGCCGCATTCCTTGCAGGTCTTGAAGTTTGCCATCAGAGTTTTACTACTTTCGCTATGAACATGGCACAATCGTGTGAATCGAGCTGTGTTACATAGCGCTCGGTATATGTTCCTGCTGATGAATGTGAATAGCAGTCATACATATCCAGACCTCTGCCCGAGAATACCGGCAGACCGATATCGTAAAACTGCAGCGACATTTCAGCTCGCTTATCGCTCAGGTTGAAAAGACCTATAGCATAATCACCTGTAGAAAGTGGCTTTACCAGAGCGAAGACATTCTCAGGGTTGTTCCACTGTCTTATTATGTAAGGACCTCTGCACTCAATGTCCTGATTTATTGAGATGATGTCCTTGTTGGTAAGTATCTCTTTAGCGGCAGCATCCATTTTTCTGATATCACAGCCTATCATAAGCGGAGAATTCATAATTGCCCACAGTGCAAAGTGAGTCTTGTACTCAATGTCTGTGCAGCCGCCAACAACACTTCCAAGCACCTCCGCATTGTCACCCTTGCCGTGCATACCAACTACAAGCATATCCATATCGTTGTGACAGTATGATCCGCTGTATGGCTGATGTGAAACCTGTGAGTCAAATATGCTCTTTATACTGAACCAGTTGTCTTGTATATCACCTGTAGAACGGAACATATGCGCACCCGAGGAGCGGATCCAGTCGAGAACATTATCGTTTCCCCAGTTGCAGGCGGAGAAGAGTATATCTCTTCCGCAGTTGCGAAGTGCCATGGACATTCTTCTGTAGAGGGTCGCACCGTCTGCCGACAGCGGTTTATAGCAGTAATCATATTTCAGATAGTCAACTTCCCATTTTGCAAATGTTTCAGCATCAACAAATTCATGCTCAAAGCTTCCGGGAAAACCACCGCAGGTGTGAGTACCTGCACAGGAATACATACCGAATTTCAGTCCCTTTGAATGGATATAGTCAGCGAGAGCTTTCATGCCATTCGGGAATTTATTCTTATCAGGAACAAGTCTTCCGCTGCTGTCACGCTGACGTTCCGACCAGCTGTCATCAATGACTATGTACTCGTAGCCTGCATCTTTAAGACCGCTTTCAACAAAGAAATCAGCGGTAGTTCTGATAAGCTCATCGTTTATGTTCCAGCCGAATGTGTTCCATGAGTTCCAGCCCATAGGTGGTACTGCTGCAAGCGGAGTTTTCATAATATCATTTCCTTTCATGTGATCGGTTACTGTATGCTTATTGTACATCATAAACATAGTCAGTTATTACATATAAGCTAATATATTGACAATGTATTATCGTTGTATGCTGTCATTTTCTGCCGCTGCGATTATGCAGTAATTGTTTTTTGCTCATTCTTCTGTATTCTATTGGTGATATACCCTCTGAGCGCTTGAATACTGTGCTGAAATATCCGGGTTCACGAAAGCCGCACTTATCTGATATTTCGTTTATCGGCTCATATGTTTCAAGCAGCAGATGTTTTGCTTCCAGTATCCTGCGCTTTTTTATGTACTTTTCTATTGAAGATCCCATAGCTTGACGGAATATCCTGCCAAGGTATTGGTGTGAAACACCGCTGAGTCCGACTAACTCTGATATCGGAAGGTCACGGTTGAAATTATCCTCAATGTGATTTATAACTGGCAGGAGAATATCATTCTTAACGTTGCTGCCGGATTTTACTGCGTTTAGTATAAGGCTGTGCAGTTCAAGTATGATATCATAGCAAAGTCCTGAGCATCGGAATATACCGTTTATCCTGTCTGTCCGGAGAGTCAGCATTATCTTGTTGAACAGCTTGTTAAGTTCAGTGGTATCACAGCTTTTTAGCAATACCGGCTTGTCCAGCCCAAGCTCACCAAGAGTTCGTTCGATATCATACCCATCGAAAACAATCCAGCGAACAGTCCATTTGGGTTGATAGGGATAGTATTCATGAGGGTAAGCCTTAGGCATGAAGATCAGATCGCCTTCGGATATCTCCGCGCTCTGTTCATCATAGTTTATACAGCCCATACCGCTAATGCACCACAATATCTTGAACCAGCAGCCTTCTCCGTTCTCCTGATAATATCCCTGCCACTCGGTCCCGCCTATACCTCTGAGGCACACGGGCAGGTTTTCAGTCTTTTCAGCATAGGGATAGATATTGGATTCAACAGCTGCTGTCATGTTGCTCACCTCACTGGTATGATAGCATATATTTGTTTGATTGTCAACTGCTGATTTTGCAATTTGAAATCTTCAAAGTGAAAATCCCACCGTAAACACGGGCGATTTTAAAAGCAAATTAAATATTTGAAATAAAATGATTCAAATATTTAAACCGACAGCCTGACTTTATACTTCATAAAAAAAGTCTACCTTTGCAGGTAGACTTTTAGATAGAACGATATTGGACTTAGTATGATCCTTTTGATCATTTAATGGTTACTGTAACAGCGTGTTTGATAGACTCTGTGGATGTCCATTCACCGTTAACCTTAGCTGCGATAGCAACCTTGTAGGTCATGCCGGGTGTAAGGTTCTTGGGGGTAACAAAGCTTCTTGAAGATGCAGGTATATAGGAATTCTGAACTCTCCACTTGCCTGCAAGATAAACAGCGATGCCGTAGTTTGTAGCGCCGTTTACAGGAGACCAAACAAACTGTACCTGATGATACTGCTTGTTGTAGTTGACAGCTGTAATTTCAGGATAAACTCCGGGATTATTATTGTTGTTGTTATTATTGTTATTGTTGTTGTTATTGTTGTTATTGCCGAAGGAATAATTCTTCTTGAATTCAGATGCGCTGTTTACAATGCTTGCAGCGCCATCACCGTTGCTGCCGTAAAGATTTACAAGTGCTGCACAAGCAAGAGCGAAGCATCCGTTGTAATCAAGTGCACCTTCTGTCCAGCGGTAGCTGTCGGTAACTTCATTGAATGTACCGGAGGAATCAGGTCCGCCGATGAGATAACCATAGTTTACATAGGTAGCATTAGGATTGGAGGAAGCATCTCCGTTGCCTGGATTTGCAGCTCTGTGGTGTACCTTGGGTGACCATGATGAACCGTAACCTGTCAGGAAGCTCTTGTTATAGGGATTGTTGCCGAGTATATAGTTCATCTGATACTTAGCACCCTTTGCAAGAGAAGAATTTGAATCGTTGCCGATAGATGCAAGCGCTTCCATCTGAACAGCACAGTTGTAACGTGTGCAGCCCCACTCCTGTTTGCAGGAATTGTAAGTACCCTCATTCAGACCGCCCATATTGTTTACTTCAAACTGAAGCTCCTTAGCGTATGCGGAATCACCGGTCTTTTTGTACATCAGTGCAGCGTAACCTGACCATACCTTATCCCAGCTGTACAGATAATAATCGTAGTACTGATTATTGTAGCAGCCGTTGCCTGTAGGCTTGAAGGAAGGTTCACCGCGCTCACCCAGAATATACAGCCAGCCTTCTGCCATAGCCTGTTCATCCTGATACTGGGAATTTGTTGCATACATGGAACCCATACCTTCCATATAGTTACCTGTATGCTGTGTACCGAACTTATAAAGAGCCTTAGCGTACTTTGTACACTGTGCTGCATAGGATGCATCTGTATCCTTGAATGCTACCGCAGTACCTGCAAGGGCGCTTGCCATTTCCAGTACTATAACTGAGTTGTTGCCGGAATTTGTCAGCCAGTATGTAGGACGATCGCCGTTCTGCTTTTCGGGAGAACCCCAGTAGCTGTGGTCACCCTCATTTGATACCATATAGCATACAGCACCTACATCACCATTGTTATCCAGGAATGTAGTCTTCATCAGGTAATCTGCGCCGTTTCTCAGGATGTACAGCAGATGATCACGGCAGCCTGCCTTCTGATATGCACCGGGATTGAGATAATCCGAAAGAGCAAGGCTGTTCATACCAAAGCCTATGGTCAGGTTGAACTTAATATGGTCGCCTGCATCGTGATAACCACCGGAAACATCCACCTTACCGTCACCGTCAGGATCTACGATACTTCTTGCGCCGCCGAGATTGACAGCATTTGAAAGATTTGCCTGTGCATCACTTACGTGGCAATTGCCTCTCCATGCCAGTGGGTTGTCATCGACACCTGTACCGCACTGGTTGGAATCATAGAAATAAAGGGATAATGCCAATGCATCTGAATAATTGGCATCTCCTCCGGCTGCACTCGCCTTTATTGCGGGAACTGCCGTTGATACCATTGCACCGGCTGATAATACCAGTGCAGTTGCGAAAGCTGCGATCTTTGAAGATCTTCTTCCATGTTTTTTCATCTCTTAACACTCCAATTCTGATAGTTTTAGACTATTCGGGCAAAAGTACACATGTGCCTCGAATATAAATATTTACCACTATGAAAACATTATATCACACCATTTCGTTTTTGTCAACATATTTATTTAAATATATTTGTAAACTTTTGTTACATTGGCTAAGCGGAGCTGTATTTTGCATGGATATATTAAGTATGAAAAACAGCCTGTCGGTAAGCCTTGAACCGACAGGCTGTTTTTCATGTATTTTTCCGAAGTTCTTTTCAGTGCTTTTTGTATCCGTTGAATCCGCCGTTTTTTATGATATCCGGATAGTCCACATAAGAGGTGTCCATATCTACATCGTTACTTATACCGTTGATTTTTCCCTTGCAGCTGTACTGCCACATACCGTAGCTTCCTCTATAAGTGCATCTGCTGCCGTATTCTGCTATCCACAGTGCATAGCGCTCGGCAACTTCTTTGGTGATATATTTTTTCAGAGGGGCGCTGCTGATGTACAGCCCTGTGAAATATCCTGCTTTTTCCAACTCTCCGCAGAAGCATTTTACCAGTGATGAGCAGAAAGCTTTCCCCTTATCGAACTGTGTTTGTTCTTCCAGGTCAAAATAGACAGGATATTCAAACTTTTTGTTTTTTATAACTTCAAGGTAGACACGGGCTTCTTCTTTTGCGTCGGCTTCGCTTTCAGCGTAGCTGAACCAGTAAACACCCACGTTCAGCCCTGCTTTTTTTGCACGGGAATAGTTCTTGTCAAAATACGGATCCTTCTGTGAGATATACTTTCCGTATCCGCCGCGGAGTATTACAAAGTCCACTCCTCCTGACTTTACTTTGTTAAAGTTGATCTCTCCCTGCCACTGAGAAACGTCAATGCCTTTTATATTCATGATATACCTCGTCTTTATTCGGGTCTGGATTAGCTGTGATATTAGCGTCTGCACTGTTCTTTGCAACAAAGTTCAGCTGCGCTGTATTATACGATAGTATATGTTTCACGACCTGAAGTTGACACTGTCTGTATATCAGGTGATACTTTCTCCGCTGTGCATGGCGATGAGTTTTTCGCCCATTATTTCCTTCATGATCTCAAATGCAGGTATGCCTGTGCAGTGACCGCTGTAGTATATGGTATCAGTTGCTGCAAGTTCTCTTGCTGTCTGACGTATGGTCTCTATCTCCTCAGCAGTGTGTTCTCCGTCTTTTTTCATCATGTGAAAACCACTTATAACGCGGTCGGGGAGTCTGCCGAATATCTCTTTGTAACGATCGAGTATGTTGAGTATACCATTGTGGGCACAGCCCGATATCAGCAGATCTTCACCGTCACAGGATATGACCAGGCATTGTTCATGGGCAAAATCGTCAGGAACTTTTTCATTATCCTGCATTTTTGTAAGCTTTGAATTTCCCTGAGGACGGCATCGTTCACCGTGTATACCGCTGAACAGGAAAAGTTCATCGTCGATCCGCAGATCACCGTCGATAAGATTGACATTCGGCAGGGATAGTATGTCTTTGTCAATACCGATATATCTGTCGCCATTGTAATGAGGTTCAGCTGCCGATCTTTGCATATAGATATCCGCATGGCTGTTGACAGCTGAAAAGGGAAGTATCCCTCCCGAATGATCGTAGTGTCCGTGGCTGAGTATCACAGTATCAACTGTATCCAGATCTATACCGACCACAGCTGCATTGTTGATGATGGCATCGGTCTGACCTGCGTCGATAAGTATCCTGTGATCATTTGTTTCTATGTAAACGGAAAGTCCGTGTTCTGCTATACAACCTTCTCTTCCGAAGGTATTTTCAACAAGTGTGATTATTCTCATAGTAAGTCACCTTCCTGTTTTATCTGTGCAGACGTTCATGGCTCTTTAAAATGCATCGATGATATACTGTACAGGTGAAGAATCCTACAGCTGCTCCCAAAAGCATACCGCAGATCACATCTGTAGGGTAATGTACTCCTACGTACAGTCTTGAAAGTGCTATAAGAAGAGCGAACAGCAGTACAGGTATACCGATTTTTCTCGGCGTTTCACGCAGAATGACCGTTCCTAATGAAAAGCCTGCCGAGGAATGACCTGAAGGGAATGACGAATCGTTCTGCTTGCCTATCATAAGATGAAGTCCGTCTATGACTTCATAAGGGCGGATACGGCCTACAAGGTTTTTTAATATGAGATTGCATATTGTATTTATCACCAGCGCTGCAGCACATAAAATGCCGAGCCTGCGTGTTTTAGGTATAAAGATAAGTGTCAGCGTAACCGCTATCATCATTAGCCCACCATTTCCCGAGTAGGTTATGACTTTGACTATGGGAGTTAACAGATCTGTTCTGACATTTTCCTGTATCCACAAAAGGATCTGTTCGTCGAACCCGATCAATTTTTCTAACATGGTAAGTATATCCCTCCTGAAATAAATAAGTAACAATCATATAAATATACTAATATGTATAATTATAATGCAGGAAATTTATTCCATAATTTTTGACGTATAAATATAATGCTCAATGCCTTAACTGTGCATAAAAATGGAAGTTCATATAATAGTAAGCTAATGTAATAATCACTAAATAAATGAGCAGTAATTTAGTGATAATAGACTTGGTAATACTGACAAAATAATATAAGATCCATTTTTATTGGCTGTAGGGTCATCAGCTTTACAATTATACCATTAATAATTAAAAAAGTAAAGAAGATATCACAGTAATTTCAGAAAAATACCTATCGAGGACAGCATCTATCCGTCAACACGAACAACGGATACCGAGCATCAAACAACCGGTACCCGCCTTGAAAGAAACGTATCGAGCCGTCAACACGAACAACGGATACCGAGCATCAAACAACCGATACTCGCCTTGAAAGAAACGTATTGAGCCGTCCGCCCGAGGATAGCATCTATCCGTCAACACTAACAACGGATACCGAGCATCAAACAACCGATACCCGCCTTAAAAGAAACGTATCGAGCCGTCCGCCCGAGGACCAAAAAGACCGCAGGTGCGTCGGATGCACCTGCGGTACTTAAAGCTCTTTTTATCTCTCCAAAATATTTTTTTTACACACGCAATAATCGACTAAGGTCATATATCCCATTCTGTGCGGACAGTGTACCTTGCAGGGAAGCGAAGTTTTGATATCGCGTGCATTGAAGCGATGGTGCCGTTGTACTTGAAACTCACTATCCTTACTTTACTTTCTTTTAAACTTTTGGTAGCAAGATCCCATGCACCGATCTCATCAAGTGCTTTCATGTATATTTCCGTAATTCCTTTTAACTCGTCTGATTTTTCCGCGTGAATACGCAGTTTCCCTCTCCTGAAGCAGTCAGGCTCTACGCTAGGATGCTTCATCATTAATTCGTTTCTGTTCATATTATCATCTCCTGTGAAACTATTTCTCCCTTTTCATTAGTCGCCGAATTATCAGTTCACAATTTTTACATTTTAATTTTTCGCTTCTCTCGAATGCATATTTTAACATAAAAAAACGACCTCGTCAAGAGTTATTAATTATTTTTGTTGATTTAAACAAATGTCAAGGTAATAGTACCTGCTTTTTAGGTACAATAAGCTTTTTTTATGACAGATAATCTCAAAAAATCCCGAAACAACTCCGTTTCAATAATAACAAGACGTTTTTATGGACAACTGTGATCATATGCGTCAAATATGATAGATATTTACCAAAAATTGCGGGGTATTAGTTTTAAATTTTTTGATATTCATAAATAAACGTTGAATTTGCTCAAAATTTCTGTTAAAATAATATAAATTAAAATGTTCGATCCTATCATAAAAGGGGGGATTGTAGTTGGATAAAAAGGATATAGATGCTCTTTGTGCGCTTTTTAATGAATTATCAGAAGTGCATAATGAAGCTGAACTGGAAAGATCGGTGGAGAATAATATAGGTATTTTTGGTGATCATGATATCACTAAACTGAAAATAGCCCTTTATCTGCTTGGCGAAAGAATGCTCACTGTTGATGCTGAAAACAGGGATGCATTAAGAGCGCGGCGTATCGCCTGCCTGACTGATGCGGAAAAAGCGGAGATGCAGAAGGTCGAGGAGATAATTGATAAAAATCTTCTTAAATACTATTTCCAGCCTATCATAAGTGCATCCACCGGCGATATATATTCATACGAAGCACTCATGCGTTCAGCTGCCGATCCGTCGATAACCCCTTTTCATATACTTAAATATGCAGGCCTTAATGACAGGCTTGATGATATCGAGAGAGCTACATTTTTTAATATACTTAAGATAATCGAGAGCGATAAGGAAAAGTTCGGCGGAAAAACAGTATTCATAAATAGTATTCCCAATGTTTGTCTGGGCGAGGCTGATGTAGAGATGATATCAGCTATCCTTAGTAAATATTCGGATATGGTAGTGGTTGAGCTTATAGAAAGTGCTGAAGCTGACGAAGCTCAACTCATAAGGCTGAAGGATACATTCAGCAGTATGGATATTAAAATAGCTGTCGATGATTATGGCACAGGATACTCAAATGTTAGCAATCTACTCAGGTACAAACCCGATTTTGTAAAGATCGATCGTTCGCTTATAAGCGAAATCAACTGTGATTCCAATAAGAAGCATTTTGTACGTGATATCATAGAATTCTGCCACGATAATGATATACTTGCACTTGCAGAGGGCGTTGAGACCGATGTGGAAATGAAGACCCTGATAATAATGGGTATCGATCTCATCCAGGGTTATTATACTGCCAGACCTGCACCTGAACCGATCTCTGCAATACCTTATGAGATAAGACAGGAGATAAGGCGTTTTCAGCAGCAGCGTCAGGACGGCGAGGAGACCCATGTATATAAGGTCGAGGGTACTGAACGTATATTGCTGGAAAAAATGAAAAAGCACGGATACAAATGTATACGAATACTGGCAACCGAAGATGACGGGGATATTTCCATTGTTGGCAATTCATCTCTTGAAACTCAGGTGCATATAGAGATCGACAGCGGATTCAAAGGTAGAGTCACTCTTGAAAGCGCCAATCTTTCCAATACCAAGAATCGTCCGTGTATTCAGCTGGCAGAGGACTGCGTGGTGGAGTTATCTGTCCTTGGTGATTGCAAGCTGCAAAACGGCGGTATCATCGTTCCCGAAAGCTCCGAACTGACGTTTACAGGACTTGGTTCGCTTAATATAAAGGTTCATGATCCTTCCTTCTATGGAATAGGTGCACATCTTGACGAACGTCATGGCAGGATCAGTTTCAGTGCGGATGTTACTTTCGTTATTGAAGCTTACGGACAGTTCGGCACCTGTATCGGTTCGGGCCTTGGCGGTGAGATAGACATACACAGGGGTGTTTTCAATATATCCATGAATTGTAATAACGGTGTAGCGATCGGCTCTATGACTGGTAATACTGATCTTGATATACGCTACTGCGGTATCGAGGTCAACTGCTACAGCCTTAAAGGTACTATTGTCGGCAGCCGTGATGGTACTGCTGAGCTTATCCTGCACAGCATGAGCCTGAGGTGCAGCGTCAGCGGCAAGGAAACGGTCTGTGTAGGTTCTTTGCAGGGTCCTACAAATGTTACGATCGAAAATTCCAACTTTGCCTCAGATGTCAGATCTGATAAAATGACAGTGTTTGGCTCGCTTTATAACAAGAGCATAGTCACGGTGCATAATATCTCCATGAATATTGAGGCAGGCGGTCAGGAGGCTTACATTATAGGCGGTCTGAACGGAAACACTGTATTTGATTGCACTGAAGCTGATATGAAGATAGTCCTGAATTCCGCGTTCAACAGTATTACTTCAGCACAGGGCGATGATCTTGTAGTCGGAGACGGAAGATATCAAATAAGAGTAAACGGTCAAAATTTCCGGCTTATCCCCGAAAAGTGATAAGAATATGTTTTTTTCGCAGGAGGCGCAGCCGCGTCCTCCTGCTTTTTCTAAAGGAGAACAGCTTATGAGAACTAATTTTAATATCGAAAACACAGATACGATAGATACATTGGCTTATAGGGAACAGACTAAGATGATGATATTGCAGATAGCTGATGGTATGGACTGGTCTGACGTGGAAAGACATTTCTCGCTGCTGCGTGAGAAACTGGATACCTATATATGGTATATAGATTCAAAACAGTATGAAGATAAGTATCCCGATGTAGAAAGGATAGAGTTAAGGGTGACATTTCTTTTCAAGGAGCCTGATGTATGTATAAAGCTGCTTGAAAAGGCAGGAGAGGTGCTTCACCGCGTTTTTGAAAACTCTGCATTGATAGTTGAATGCGGAGAAAGGGAATAAAGTCTGACTAAATATTATATAGGATATGTTAAGGTGATTATAGTATATGAGATTGCAAAAGTTACGGATGTATGGTATACTCATAACGTTGATAGGGTAATAAATGATAAGGAGATAATTTGATATGTATACTGCAAATGAACATAGATATGATAAAATGTTATATAACCGCTGTGGTAAAAGCGGTCTGAAACTGCCTGCTATATCACTTGGACTATGGCAGAATTTCGGATACGGTTCAGTATTTGCGAATGTTGAGGAAATGTGCCGCACTGCTTTTGATCTTGGTATAACTCACTTTGATCTTGCAAATAACTACGGTCATCCCTATAATGGCTCAGCTGAGGAAAACTTTGGCAGAGTACTTGACAGGGGACTGAGGGCATACCGCGATGAACTGGTGATATCTACAAAGGCAGGCTATGAGATGTGGGATGGTCCCTATGGTGACAGGAACGGCTCACGTAAGTATCTCACAGCATCACTGGATCAGAGTCTGAAGCGCATGGGTCTTGATTATGTGGATATTTTCTATCATCATGTATTTGACCCTGATACTCCGCTGGAGGAAACTGCTCTTGCACTTGATAATGCTGTAAAGCAGGGCAAGGCACTTTATGTTGGTATATCAAATTACAATAAGGCGCAGACAGAGGAGATGCTTTTGATATTCCGTGAGCTGAGAACTCCTTTTATAGTGAACCAGCCGAGTTTTTCTATGCTAAACAGATGGGTAGAGGACGATAAGCTTGATACCTTCTGTGTGGAAAACGGTATTGGCCTTGTTGTGTTCTCGCCGCTTTATCAGGGCTTCCTGACAGACAGATATTTAAAGGGTATTCCGGAAGATTCCCGTGTGGGAAAGGGCAATACCTGGATAGGAGATCAGCTTACTCCACAAATGCTGAAAAAACTCAACTCACTCAATGATATCGCTGTTTCACGCGGACAGAAGCTGTCACAGATGGCTGTTGCGTGGCTGTTACATAACAAGGCTGTTGCCACTGTACTTGTAGGTGCCAGCAGACCTCAGCAGATCATTGATAATGTTGGTGCACTCGATAACCTTGATTTCACTGCTGAAGAGATCTCTGAAATAGAGAAGGTTCTTGCAGAGTGATCTCTTTCGGGTGCTTGAAAATGCTTTCTTGAGGGCCTTATATAAAATTACCGCCGCCTTTTGCGTGAACAGCAAGGGCGGCGGTAATTTTTTGTCTTAAACTTGTAAGATGTCCCAAAAACAAATGTAAATAATTAATGAACCTGTATTTTGTTTAAACATTATTTCTATTATAATAAAAAATAATAACAAAATTTATAGTAAACTATTTCAGCAAAATGAATAAATACAGATGTATAAGATGTGAATTTCTAACAAAAAACGGAAAACTTTTGGAGTTTTTTATTCAAAGTATTGACTTTTGAAATTTCAAATGCTATACTTTATAGTAAGTTAAAACAAAAACTATTGAAGTTAACCTACAATAAATAGGCATAGTGCTTAAATGATTGTCTATTATAGTTAAAAGAGGTGAGGACAGTGAGAAGTTTAAGAGGCAGTAATATCAAAAAACGTGTGTCGGCACTTTCTATGGCAGCGATGATAGTTATTGAACAGCTTGCATACATAGATCCGATGATAGCATATTCTGCCAGATCGGCATCTTCTAATGGATCGTCAGATTTTCCCGCAGTGACTTCAAGCGGTGTATCCGCATCACTTGAACATAAAGATCAGCTGGTAGATAACGGTGACGGTACTTACACATTTACTTCTGATATTACCTCAGCTTATTCATATCACGATGAAAGCGGCGACAGACTTCGTTTTCAGTCAGATACTTATGAATTCGACAAGCCTGGCAAATATCTCATTGAGTTGTGGGGCGGTGACGGTGGTGACGGAAGTTCGTTGTTCCCACTGAGCTTTAAAGCAGGTTCAGGCGGTAAGGGCGGTTTCGTGTACGGTGTGCTTACTGTTACTCCTGAGGATGTGGATGCTAAGAAAAAGCTTTACTACGAAATAGGTAGTAAAGGACTTAGCCAGACAAGAAGTATCGCAGGCGGCGGTACAGGCGGTATCGGCGGCGGTGCTGGCGATATAGCTGTATTCTCGGTAGGTGCAGGCGGCGGTTACTCGGCAGTGTATATGCTGAATGAGAATGAAACGTTTGATCCTGAAACAACGCCCAATGACCCCGATAAAGTCCTGATGATAGCAGGCGGCGGCGGTGGCGGCGGCGCAGGCGCAGCCCTTCACACACTGCCCGGTATATTCGGCGGTGACGGACGTGCAAACGGCGGCGAAGGCGGAACATTCTCAAGCAGCCTTAGCGATACCCCGAATATCGATGCATTTACAAGCGGTACTTATTACGCAGGTGAAAACGGCAAGACTTCGGGTACTAAGGCAGCCTACGTCGGACAGGGTGGTACAGACCGTCCCGGTGAACTGGTAAAAAGTTTCATAGGTTTCCTTGAAGCTTCATCCTATCCTAACGACTGGCAGAAGTCATACCACCCAGATGCTGACAGAGGTATCGGCGGTGCAAGTAACTTCCGAGGCGGCGGCGGCGGTGCAGGTTTCGCAGGCGGAAGCGGCGGTATGCAGAACGAGCCCCTTGATGCTAGAAACGTCGGCGGTGGCGGCGGCGGTTCTTCCTATATTGGTGATTACGAACAATTCACAAAGAACACAAAAGGTTCTGATGATCTCTTTGTTGAGAGAGACGGAAACACAAACGCTGATGTGGGCGGTGCTGTAGTTATAAGATATCTTCCCGATAGCAACAGCGATTACGCTTATCTTGATAACATCACAGTAAGCGGTGGAGTTTCAGAATATTTCGATATTGTATCAATGAACTGCAAAAACAATAAGTATAATTTTTCCAGTGGAAAAATGCAGTTGACAAATGCGGCATCTAATAAAACAGGCAATAACTTCACAGTAAGCGGTTCGGTAGCACCTGTACCCGATGGCCTTAACAAAGGTCAGGCGCAGGATACCCTTACAGTTTCAATAACTGTAAGACCAAAGAAAGGATTCTTCGGTGGACTTAACGTACCGATATTCACAGGTGACTTCGGGGTACAGGACAGCGGCAATACAAAGTCATCGACTATATCTTATACCGATAATGTTACCCATGTAAACGTGCCTTACAATATCAGTATAACTGCTAAGAACTCAACAAAGCAGACAGGCGATACTGTATTAAAAGGTGATCTGTTTGAGCAGGAGATAGCTTATGATGCAGATGATCCGATGCAGGATTTCATAAGCGGCATAACCTATAGAATAAATAATATTACTTCAAATAGTTTCAACTACACTATAACAGCTGCTGATGTTGCAAACGGCAGAAAAGGATTTGCTGTAAAGGCTGAGCTTACTCCAAAGGGTACTGCGGCACAAGTTGGTGAAGCAGGCAACCCGACAGTAACTAAGACAGTATATGTTCGATGCATAAGTGACAGTGCACAGATGTTTGGTGAATATGCGATCAATCCACGAAAGACATTGACTTACAATAGTGAAACTGATACCTATGATCTTACAGTAAATACAGAATATGTTACACCACTAAATGCTAATCAGTCTTTAATCATTTATGATCCGATTGATAAGGCAGAAAGAGATTATGTAAATCAAAACAGTAGTATATATCATCCTTATACTTTTACAGTTCCAATGACACCGGGATACTATTTTTTAGAGTTTTATGGTTCTGATGGTAGCGATTACAGCAGTCATTCCGGAGGAAAAGGAGGACATGTATTCAGATACCTCTATTTAACGGAAAGAACGGTATTTTATTTCACGGTTGGAGGTTTAGCATCAGCCGGTGATGGTGGAGGCTATTCATCATTCTCTACTGGTTATAGTAATAATACACCGACAGGTATTCTTATAGCTGCTGGCGGAGGCGGTGGTGCTTCAAGTAGTTCTGATGGATATTCAGGCGGATTTTACGGTGAAATCGGTGTAAGAACTGATGGTGAATATGCTGGTTATTCTGGAAGTAACGGTGGTCTGGGCGGACAAAACTATGTTGATGAAAGCTTTTTTATATCAGAAAATGATATACCGGATTATATTGATATATCTCATAACATGATATCTAAAGATATGCAAATCCATAATTCAGGCTTAGCAAAAATGACCAAGCTTGGTGTAAAGGGTGGCTATTCATACGGCAATGTGAATGTAACAAATTTAAGTGCAGATGAAGTTACAGCCTTAAAGAGCAGTTTACCTGATACTGTTAAAGATACTTTGGTATCCACAGGCGGTGATGTTACTCTAACAGAACAGTATTCGCCATACTTCAAGATCGAAGATGCCGGAACAGGTATTGAATCATCAGGTAATGTAGTTACATTCAATAATAACGGTAATGCAACTCACGGTGAGATTCAGGAGAGTATGACAACTGTTACAGCTGCTTCTAAAAATTTTACACCGGATTGTGTAAGTGGTCTTGGATATTTTGCTACTAAGTATACTTATACTTACTCCACAAACATTACTGAAACAAGCCACACCGTAAAACTTAAACCAATAGACGGTTTCTTAGGCGGTAACGATGTACCACTTTTGACAAGCGCAACGCTGACACACGGCAGCGATAATGTCGAAATAGCAGCTGACAACGCAACCGACTTCGCAAATGTCAGACTTGCATCCGAAACACTGGCAGATGAAAGCTACATAACTGTAGATACATCGCCAATATTCGTTGAATACGGCGGAACGCTTTCGGAAAGTGACTTCACAAAGACAAAGAAGACATTTGAAAGCAGCGATCTTGCAGATGACTTTGCACAGTTTACAGATTTTGGATATGAGCCGGGTCTGAATAATACAATAACAGCGGATACAAATGTTATTGTTACAGCAGGGCTTGAACCAACATCTGCTAATGCAGCAAAAGCAACGGTGATCGATCCCGTAAGCAGGGCAGAGAGAAACTTCAGCGTACCTGTTTACGTGAAGTATCCTATAAGCACCAGCTTGACAAACGTTACAGCAGCTTTGGAAAACGGAGATCAGTTACCCGGGTTCTTCCCCACATCGGTGGATGACAGAGATCTGACGATCGTACTCAGTGCAGTTGACGGTTATGATCTGCCCGCTGCAGACGATGTTGCAGTGACAAATGCACAAGCATCTAGCGAAAAGCGCGACGGTAATATTTACGTTACTATCCCGCGAAGCACTATAACAGGTGCGGTCACCGTAACAGCGTCAGGAGTGCAGGTAACACATAAGGTACATTATATGTACGAGTACTACGATCCGCTGTCAGAGCAGATCTCGGTACAAAGTGTAGTTGATACGCATGAGTATAAAAACGGTGATCTCCTCGAGGGTCTGAATTTCCCGAACGTAACCGGTGCGTATCCCGTGGGATACGATGACTACGACTGGGATTTCGGACAGACCGAATACGATGATGTCAGCGGCGAATACAAAATGGGTCAGGAGGATATCTACATAATAGGTACCTACGTTCCCATAACCTATAAGCTGGTGATAAACTATCTTGAAGCAGGTACAGTTTACCCGCTTCACGATCAGTACGTCTCACCCGACAGGACACAATACCATGAAGATACTGATACCTTTGATATAGCACTTACAAAGGGTGCAGACTTCTTTATAAAGTCCCCCGATATCCCGGGTTACGTAACAGATACCCCGTACGTTTCGGGCAAGGTAGATAATGCGTTTATCAATTCTCTTAATGAAACTATCACTATTGGTGAAAAGACATACAAGAGCAAGACGATCAATGTATATTATGAATCAAACCCTGATAACGTGATCGTACACTTCGTCAAGTGTGATGTCAGAGGAGTTCCGATCGAAAATGATGGCAATACTATAACCGGTATCACAGAGGCAATTAGTGTTGGCGATGACTATAATTTGGAATCGGAAATAGTTTCCAATATTACTAATGATGAATACGAGATAATCAAACGTACAAGACAAACAGATACGGCCGAAGAAGAGGTGACTACCGTTTCGGGTACTATCACAGATGCAGATCAGATCGAAACATACTACGTTTACTATAGAGCAAAACCCGGTAAAGTTACGGTTGAGTTCTACAAAGAGCGTGATGATGCATCACCTGACAAATCCAAGACTTGTGAGGTCGGCAGAGAGTACGGCTATAACGCTGATCTTAAAGAATTTGATTCTCTCCCAAGAGCCGTAAAGGATAACTACAGACTTGTAGGCTGGGAAACCGAAGACGGCAAGCTTATTGAGGACGATACGATAGTCGAAGGCGAGGATGGTACTATAATAAAGCTGTACGCTAAATGGGCAACAATGAAGGTTACTATACACGTTGATTATCTGTACGCTGAGAATGTTGCGGATAAAACGATTCGCGGAACTGTGGCAAAAGATCCATTCACAGAAAAGTATCTCTACGGACAGAGCTATAAGATAGTATCTGATCATATACCAAATTACGAAGCTGTTCCCGGAGTTGTTGAGGGTATAGCCTTGGAAGACAAAACCGAAAAGGTATACTATAAAGACGGCTCAGGTGAGATAAGCATCACAGTTGATGTTTACAGCGAGAGCAGTTTGGGTAATACCGAAAAGGCTCACAAGCTTAAAGGCGGAACATTCGAGCTGTACAACTCTAGCGGTGAATGCATCAGCACCAAGCAGAACACTGATGGTTCTGTTACCTGGACAAATGTTGAAGTTCGCCTGACAGACGGCGAAAAATACACAGTCAAGTGTACAGATCCACCCGTGGGATATGCTCCCGGTGAGATAGAGGTGACAGTTCAGGGTTCAGAGAACCATAAAGAAATGTTCCTCGGCAAAACCAAATTCAGAATGCCTTTCGCAGGCAGCACACCGATGACAGGTTATACCGTCGTTGGTACATCCACAATGTTACTTGCTGTTTTCCTGCTGTTCCTTGATATGCGCAGTAAAGCAGAAGAAAAAAGAATAAAAAACAATTAGGAGGTTCTTATTATGAAAAAATTGTACAAGCGTTCCACAGCAATAGCAGTATCGGCATTAATGATGTCGCAGATGATTCCTTACAATGTGTTTGCATCGGAAAATCCAACCGGTCCTAACTCGCTGACTATCCATCCGTATATCCTGGATGACACAAACTACGCTGCTGCAAAGGTAGCAAACCGTACACCTTTAGGCACAGAAGACGATGAAGATACTGATCTTGCAGCTGCTGGTGTATATGGTAGTGAAGATCATAGTATTACATTTACTCTTACTGAGGTTACCAGCACAGGTGCTACAAAACAAGGTGGTATTACCAGAAGTGCTAATACTAGCTTTTCATCTCTGCCTGATGGTTACTACAAGATAACACCTAATAATACTTCTACAGATGCTAACTTAAAAGAAGTTGAATCATTCTTCATCCAGCTTCCTGCAGGTTCAAACAGAGAAGTGTACATTTATCCCAAGCTGACTAATAACCATGATAATGGTGATAATAACACCCCTGATACAGAAATTGTTCCTGGTGATAATACCACAAAGGATAAGCACTCGATAGAGCTTACCAAGAAACTTAGTGGTGACGCAGCGTGGACTAGTGGTATGAGTGCTACATTCCAGTTATATTCTCAGGATGCTATGGGCAACTGGGTAGACGGCGGTACACATGATACTGATGCTAATGGTAAAGTCATAGTTGATGGTCTGCCTTATGGTACATACTATATGTATGAAATATCTCCTGTAGAAGGTTACCTGCTGAACAGCAGTCCTGTCAAGTTCGTTCTGGATGGTTCTGGCAGTGGTCAGAAGGCTGATCTTGTAAATGATAAGGAACTTACAGTTTCAAAGGCAATAGATGTTGATGGTAAGGGACATACCTATAACTGGACGATCACAGCTGATGTTCCTGTAAATTCTAAAAACCTGATGAGTTACTCCGTAACTGATAAATATACAAACCTGCAGGGAGTTAACGTTGTAAGTGTTTCTGCGGGAAGTACACCTCTGGCTGCTTCAGCGTATACAGTAAGTACAGGTACTGATTCTTTAACAGTTACAATTAATGATCCTTCAGCACTTGCATCAGATGCTGATATTGTTATAAAGGTAACTTCACAATTAGCTGATGGTTTCACATCAGGTTCTGACGCTACAAATACATCCTCGATAGCTTATCAGTATGCTTATGATCCTGATAATGATGATAGGATCCCAGCTCAGATACCCGATGACATACCCGGTTTACCTGATCCCACTCCTGGTATCGATGATCCCGATAATCCTCCTGTAATTAATTATCCTGATCCCGATGATACTAATCCTGATCCCGCAACTTTTGACACAGTAACACCTGCTACTATCACACTCTCAAACGTAGATTTTGAAACCGGTGAAGAGCTTTCTGATGGTGCATATGATGTTCCTTATTGCAGTACTTATACCGATTCTCCTGCAGGAACAGCAACTACTGTAAATGTTGTAAAGATGGCACCCGGTGTCTATGAGATCACACAGACCGGTACACAGAATGGTTATGCAACAGCTGATCCTATAACGATCTTCGTTGATAAGAACGGTATAGCTTATCTCGGTACAAATGCTAACGGCGAACAACTAACTGGTAATATAGTTGTATTCAAGAACATGAAGATAGCAGATAACTTCCAGCTGCCTTTCACAGGTTCAACTGCAACTATCGTATTCACCATAGGCGGTATCGCTATAATGGCAGGCGCTGCATTCTTCATCATAGTTCTCTTCAAGAAGAAGGACGAAGAGGAAGAAGAGCAGAACAAAGCATAATTAATTAGTTAAAACAATGATAAGGTTCTCCGTGAACTGAACGCTATAAGTGCCGCTGCTTTGTCGGCGGCACTTATAATTTTTCAATAGGAGGAAAAACTGTTGGGCAAGAAGAATAATAAAAAGAAACGATTAGGCATTATATTGCTCTTGCTCCTGTTCCTGATAGGATTGGTCTTGTTCCTTTACCCGTTTATCAGCAGGATCTTTATAAACAAAAAAGTCGATGAAAATATACAGGATCTCAAAGATGACCTGAACAGGATCATAAACGAATCTATTGAAAACGGAGATCTCAATATTGAAGACCTGCCTCTTGATGAAGAGGGCAGACCCGCGCCGTATGAAAGGATAAAGTATGATATAGAGGAGGAGGAGAGTCAGCCTTACCTCGATGACCTTTATCAGTATATGCGCAGGCGCAACAAGGAACTCTTTGAGTCGTCGCAGTCGCAGCTTGATTCGCAGGAATCCTATAAGTACCCTGAATTCGATCTGAAGTCTTACGGTCTTAATACAGAAAGTATAGGTACTCTTGAAATATCAAGACTGGGATTGAAGCTGCCTGTATTTCTGGGTGCGAACGATTATAACCTTACAGCGGGTTGTGGTCACCTGACTTATACAACTTATCCCATAGGCGGTTTTAACACAAATTGTGTTATTGCTGTGCACAGGGGACTTGGCGGATCTGATTTTCTGAGATATGTAGAAAAGCTTGAAAGCGGCGATGTGGTGCGTGTACAGAATTACTGGTATACACTGGAATACAAAGTCGTAGATCATGTGATCGTTGATCCTGATGAAGTGGATTCCGTACTTATACAGCCGGGCAAGGATATGCTCACACTTTATACCTGTCATCCCTATGGTATAAACAACCGAAGGTACCTGGTATACTGTGAGAGAGTTATAAAATAAGGGTCTATTGATTAAA
>ODAI011454318.1_pt1 | contig 37057 bp, 24 predicted proteins | sample 1539321 | NCBI WGS metagenome assembly ODAI01 (sample SAMN02144231, study PRJEB22623) | gut metagenome | biome: sheep rumen | host: Ovis aries | place: New Zealand
AAACTTTCGATCTGTATTCCAGTATATAACGGTGCGGACACAATCTCTGAGCTCGTAGATAAATTGCAGGAGACTTTCAGAGGACAAGATTTTGAGATTGTCATGGCAAACGACGGCAGCCGGGATAATTCCAGCGAACTCTGCCAGTCAATCGTAAAAAAATACAACAATGTACGATTCGTGGATTTGAGACGCAACTACGGCGAGCACAATGCCGTCATGTGCACATTGAATTACTGCACGGGAGACTATGCCGCCATCATCGACGACGATTTGCAGAATCCCCCGGAGGAAATCCTGAAGCTCATGGAAGAGGCCGAAAAAGGCTATGATGTCGTCTACGCAAAATACCACAAAAAGAAGCATTCGCTTTTCCGCAATTTGGGAAGCAAAATCAACGACATTCTTGCAACCTGGCTCATCGGAAAGCCGAAAAACCTCTATCTCTGCTCGTTCAAACTTGTAAACCGGGCCTTGATTAACGAAATCATAAAATACAAGGGGCCTTTCCCATACATCGACGGTCTCATTCTCCGGGCCACGAACAGCTATTCTGCGGTATTCGTTGAGCACAAATCCCGGGAAGCCGGAAAATCAAACTACACGTTGGGAAAGCTCATCCACCTTTGCCTGAGCATGTTCGTCAATTTCTCCATAAAGCCCATGCGCTTCATGATGGGCTTCGGCGCTGTCGTCATGCTCATGTCCGTCGCCCTGGCCGTCTATTTTGTAATCGACAAAATACTTCACCCGGAAATCGCCAACGGCTGGACTTCCCTTGTGGCCCTTATTCTCTTTTTCGGCGGCCTGCAGACCGTCTTTCTGGGGCTCATCGGCGAATATATCGGGAAAAACTATCTTGACCAGAACGGAACCCCGCAGTTCACGGTAAAAAAGACTTATGGAATTGCAGAAACTGAGGAGAAATCAAAATGAGCGAAATGTACAAATTATTGAATTTCAAGGATTTAGGTGACGCGCGGGGAAAACTGGTGGTCATCGAGGGGAACCAGGACATTCCCTTTGAGATTGCCCGGGCATTTTACATCTACGGCTCGGATTCCACGGTCGTCCGCGGGCAGCACGCAAACCGCAATTCAGAGTTCGTGCTGGTGAATGTGGCAGGAAGCTCAAAAGTCATGATTACCGACGGAACCAAAAAAGAAATCGTCGAACTCAACAAGCCCATGGAAGCGGTTTACATTCCCAAAATGATTTGGAAGGAGATGTACGATTTCTCGCCAGATTCCGTGCTTTTAGTCCTCGCAAACACCCACTACGACGGCAAGGAATATATCCGCAACTTTGATGAATACAAGAAAGAGATGGAAAAAGATTCTTGAAAAACAGAGTGATAAGCAATACACTTTGCTCTACCTATGAAAAAAAGCCGGAATCTTCTTTCTTTTTTCTTCATGCACATAGCCTTTCTCGTCTACACCCTCTACCCCCTTTTGGGGAAATTCGCCACGCGCTATGAGATGCTTTCATTTCAGTTTGTCGCCCTTTACTGTGTGGTTTTCGCAATTCTCTTTCTGTATGCCATTCTCTGGCAGCAGGTGCTAAAAAGGATTCCCCTTACCACGGCAATCGCGAACAAGTCCATAACCATTGTCTGGGGCATGATTTTCGGGCTTTTGCTCTTCGGCGAGGGGATTTCTCTCAAAATGCTCATAGGTGCGGTCCTGATTCTTTCGGGAATCCTTATTTTGAGCACTGAAAAAGAAAAGCCACAGGAGGATGCGGCATGATTTTATACAGCGCAATCCTTATTCTCTCGGTGTTCATCTCCGCCCTCTCGCAAGTCCTGCTCAAAAAGTCAGCCCTGAAAAGCTACGCTTCTTTTATCCGTGAATACATTAATTTTTATGTCATTCCGGCCTATGCAATTTACTTTCTGGCGGTCTTCTTGGATTTGCTGGCCTTGCGCAAAGTGCCTGTGTCTTTCGTGCCCGTGGCGGAGGCTTCCAGCTACATCTTCGTGCTTCTCTTCGGGAGGCTTTTCTTTAAGGAGACTTTCTCAAAGCGGAAGATTCTCGCGATGATTCTGATTCTTGCGGGAATCATTGTCTTTGTGATTTGATTGAATCATATCTGAAAATTCGCTAAAATAATTTCATCTATGGCACGATTAGTAACAGATTATCTTGATAATTCAGCAAAAAATTTCCCGAATAAAATCGCTTTTGCAGATGAAAAAAGGGAACTTACCTTCTCTGCTCTTTACACCGAAAGTCGCAAGATTGCACAAGTATTGATTGAACGCAACATTTTCAAATCACCAGTTGTCGTTTATCTCGAAAAATCGGTTGAAGTTATCTCATGCTTTATGGGTGCAGCTTACTCCGGCAACTTCTACACGCCCATTGATGTGACTATGCCCGAAAGCCGGGTTTCAAAAATCATGGAGACGCTTTCCCCTGCCCTCATAATAACAGATTCGGCTCACTTAGAATCCGCAAAGGCTTTTGCTGGCAACACAGAAATCTTGCTTTACGAAGAAATCCAAAAAGGAGCTTCTTCTGATGAAGCAATTGCAAAAACACTTGACCGAGTAATTGATACAGATGTTCTTTATGTTCTTTTTACTTCCGGCTCTACTGGCACTCCAAAGGGCGTAATCATAAATCAAAAAGCTGTCATCGATTATGCGGAATGGGTCACGAACACATTTAATATTTCAAGCGAGACTGTTTTTGGCGAGCAGGCTCCCTTCTACTTCGACAACTCTATTTTGGACATCTACCAGACACTCAAAAACGGGGCGACCTGCTACATTATTCCCCAGAAATTCTTCATGCTGCCAAAAAATCTTTTCGGCTATCTTACAGAAAAAAAAGTCAATACAATTTTCTGGGTTCCCAGCGCCCTCTGCATCATGGCGAACCTCAAGGCCGTTGATAAATTCATCGTCCCTACTTTGCAGAAGATTCTTTTCTGTGGCGAGGTAATGCCGAACAAGCAGCTTAATGTATGGCGAAAATCATATCCGAACGCTCTTTATGCAAATCTTTATGGTCCAACGGAAATCACTGATGTTTGTGCATATTATATCGTTGACCGGGAATTTGCCGACGATGAAAGCCTTCCAATCGGATTCCCATGCAAGAATACAGACATTATTGTTCTTGATGATTCAGACAAACTTGTTCCAACGACCACCGCAAATGTAAAAGGAGAGCTTTGTGTGCGGGGAACCTGCAATTCTTTCGGCTATTACAACAATCCCGAAAAAACTCAGGCTGCCTTCGTGCAGAATCCCCTCAACACAGTCTACAATGAAATCATCTACCGAACTGGCGATATCGTTCACTACAACGAACGCGGTGAAATCATGTACGACTGCCGAAAGGACTTCCAAATTAAGCACATGGGGCACCGCATAGAGCTGGGCGAAATTGAGACCGCAATCAGTGCCGTTGAGGGCGTTGAGCAGAACTGCTGTCTTTACGACACTGAAAAGAGCAAAATTGTCATGTTCTATACAGGCTCAATCGAACCGCAGGCCGTTATCGATGCAATTAAAAACGCTGTTCCAGACTACATGATTCCGAACAAAAAAGTGAAGCTCGAAAAAATGCCGATTAACCTGAACGGAAAAATCGACCGCGTTGAGCTTAAGAAAATGCTGTAAATAAATTCAGGAGAATACAATGGACGAATTACTGGAAATCTTAAAGGAAGCGAAGCCGGATGTTGACTTTTCAAGCGAAAAGAAACTTATCGACAACGGAGTGTTGGACTCATTCGATGTCGTTCAGCTCGTTATGGAACTGAACGAAGAATTCGACATTGAAATCGGTGCAGAAGAAATCACGCCAGAGAATTTCAACTCTGCCGATTCAATGTGGGCTATGGTTCAGAGACTACAATAATTTTTTTATAAAACAATTTGCCACACGGATGTCGCTTAATACTGAGCATACATAAATCCTGTGTCGCCTTCGCTGAAACTGAGTGACAAAATCACCAGAATCAGCGGAATATAATAGGCCAGCCAACGAACGGCGATATTCTTCTTTTGAATTTCGCCGTACACATCGATTTTGTTTTCTTTTAATACACTCACCACAAAAATAATCACTGAACCAAGGCAAATCAATACGATATGGCTCTGGAAATCTGTGATATTTCCCAAAATCTGATTCATGTAATCTTTTGAAGCGAGCAAAAGCGGATTCCCGAAATTGATGAATGTGTTACGGAGATATGCGAACGCCTTCGGAACATCAACGATTCTGTCAAAATACCAGCCGATGTTCACGATTATGAAAGTGCGAACAATCTGGAAAATATGCCATCCCCTGCTCTTTGCGTTCACATGAAGTTTTTCATTCACCTTCTCAAATACAGGCCTAAGAATATCGCTCAAAGCAATCACAAGTCCATTGTACAAGCCCCATACAAAAAAGTGAAACTCAGGACCATGCCAGACGCCAACCAGCATGAAGACAAGGATATTCGCGATGCAGGCGGGCAAGGTGCGGCCGAAATGTTTTCCAAGATGATTCGTGCACCACTTGCTCAAATTCTGCATTCCCTTGGTAAGGGCAAAAGGATAGAAAATATAGTCACGCATCCAGCCGCCGAGCGTGATATGCCATCTCTGCCAGAAATTCGCAAGGCTCACTGAAAAATAAGGCTGCTTGAAGTTCTGCGGGAGTTTGATTCCGAAAAGCTCAGCAATTCCAAGAACAAGATCCGTGCCGCCTGAAAAATCAGCATACTGGTAGACGGCATACATCAAGATTCCTGTCAAAAGCACACAGCCAGGATAATTCGTGTATACTCCGTCAAAAATCGTGCCCACATGTTTTACGAGAAGGTCTGCCACAAGGTATTTTTTGAGCGAACCGTAAAGAATCAGCATGAATCCGTGCTTGAAATTCTCAAAATCAAACCTATGCTCCTCCCGAATCTGGAAACCGCTCTGGTTGTAGCGAACAATCGGCCCCAAAACAAGCTGCGGGAAAAACGAGACGAAAACAAAATATTTGAGGAAATTTGTCTCACGCTCGTACTTTGAGTTGTAAATGTCCATGAAGTAGCCGATTGTAGTGAGCGTGTAATATGAGATTCCGAGCGGAAGAAGAAGAGTCTTGGAGCCTGAAAGAATCCGCCAGTATTTGAGATAAATTAAAATTCCCACATTCAAGACAAGCATTGAAAGAAGAACAAGGCGTTTTTTGGTCAGAGTCCTCGCCTTTTCTGCTTTAAAATCTTCTTTTGAAAGCTCCGACTTTTTTGCCTTTAAGCGTGCGTTCATGTCCGCGACGATTTTTGCTCCGAAGAAGGTAATCAAAGAACTTGCGAGAATGAAAACAATGTTTCCGATTCCTGAAAAAGCATAGAAAACAGTGTTTGCCACAAGAAGCACGAGCCACTGAAATCGTTTTGGAGCAAGATAGTACACAAAAAGTGAAATCAAAAGAAAAAATGCAAAAGTAAATGTATAAAAACTCATAGAAACCTCAAAATGACATAGTTAGATTAGAATGATACGAAACCTTCAGAACAATCGTTTTGTTTTACTCCGTCAAGGTAGCTTACGACCCGAATCTTGCCAGATTTTCCGCTTGGAAGAGCATAAACTGAATCTGCAGAATTTTTCGCAAGAAGAATTTCCTCGTTCGGTGTAACAGCATACACATCATAAGTAATTTTATTAGAATCAACATGATTTGCGACCGGTATGATTTCGATATTCTTCTTGTCATCAGAAGTAATCAAATAAAGACCAAATATTTTGTCTTCCATGGTTGACATTTTTTCAGCGTAAGAAGAGTAAAAATATTTTTCAAGGGCAGCCTCTTCTTTATATTTTGAGCCGAAAAAGTCGCAGAAAGCGTCAGTCCAGACATAAACGCCCTTTTTGCTAAGATGATTGTCGTCATAAAAACAACTGTCAGAAAGAGAAAGAATTTCCGGCTTTGCAAGATTAAAGTCGTAATAAGCAAATCCTCTCTCAGAAAAAAAATCTCGGCAAAATGTGTAATATTCATCGTAATTTCCACGCTCATTTAGATAGAAATCTGAACAAGGCATTGAGTAAAAAATCAGTTCTATGTTGTTCTTTTTACACAAATCGATAATTTTTATAACTGTATTTTTCCAATCTTCTGATACATCTGATACCGGAATAGCTCCTTCTTTGTAGTCATTTGAATAGCCCCCGTCAGGAATTGCATCGAGATAAAGAACACAGCCCTTTCCTGCATATTCAGCGTCATCGACTTTATATTCACCTTTAAAGTAATCTCTTGTAACTAATGATGATATTTTTTCAGCGACAGAAACTGGATTCAGAGTCATCATTTTATCCTTTCCTATTGGAAGAAAAGAATTGAGGTAATATTTGGGGCTTGAGCAATTCAGTAGATAATCAGTTTTGATTTTAAAATCATTTAATCCGCCTGCAACTATATATTCGGCTTTAAAACCTGTGCGATTGGCAAATGAAGAATCGATAGCTATAGCAAAATCCAACTCAAGGAATATTTTTTCGATTTTGTAAGATTTTAATGCTTGTCTCAATAAGGCATAAGTTCCGTCAATTTTCTGAGAAGGAGTCCCTGAATTGAAAACCGCTTTTCCTAATTTCTGAGAGGCTATGTTTGCTTCAACCCCATGTGATACATGTGATGCCCCCGAAATAAGATAATCAATTTTTTCCTGATTATAGAACTCTAGGAAAAGAGAGCGTGCGTAGGAATTAGTATTATCTTTTAGAATGAGCGAAATCGGGATTGTAAGTATGAAGAATATTAACACAAATAAAATTATTTTTAGAAAGAGAAAAAATTTTTTCATGTGAATATATTAGAAGAATTTGCATTTACTTGCAAGGAATTGAAAATTTCTTCCAATAATTTTATAATTCTTTCCATGTTTACTGCATTGTACCAGATTATAATTCAACCATTAATTCTTTTGACAGAGTTTTTTTACGAGCTTATATATGAAATCACGAGAAATGAGGGACTAGCGGTAATTGGACTTAGTTTCGTTGTTACTCTTTTTACTCTGCCTCTTTACATGGTTGCTGAAGAGTGGCAGGAAAAAGAACGAAAGATACAGGCTAAACTAAAAAACGGAATTGAGCGCATAAAAAGCACATTCAAAAATGATGAGCAGTACATGATTTTGAATGCCTATTACAGAGAAAATCATTATCACCCGATTATGGCACTCCGCTCTTCTTTCAGCCTTTTGATTCAGATTCCATTTTTTATGGCGGCCTACAATTTTTTGTCTCATCTTGAGCCTCTTAAAGAATATTCTTTTCTGTTCATAAAAAATTTTGGTCAGCCAGACGCAACTTTTCAGATTGCAGGTCTTTCAATAAATGTTCTTCCGATTGCAATGACAATAATTAACTGTGTCGCAGGGGCAATCTATTCAAAAGGTCATCCGCTTTCCGAAAAGATTCAGATTTATGTCTGTGCACTGGTCTTTTTGCTTCTTTTATATGATTCACCGGCTGGGCTAGTCGTTTACTGGACGATGAATAATATTCTTTCCCTTGTAAAAAATATTTTCTATAAAATAAAGAATCCAAGAAAAGTTCTTTACATAATCGCTTGTATTTTTGCGGCAATTTGTCTTGTAAGTTCTATTTTTGTTCTGACCGACACAAAGAAAATTTTCCGGCTAGCACTTGTTTTATTCGCAATCTTAATTCCAATCGTTCCTCTAGTAATAAAAAAACTGAATTCTTCAATTTCCGAGCGTGAAAAAAATGGAGAACTAATTTTCTCAGCAATTTCTGATAAAACCCGTCTCATGCTTTTTGTGATTTCCGCAATTTCCACGGCCGTTCTGGCAGGTCTTGTTATTCCGACAATTCTCATTGAAAGTGAGCCAGAGCAATATTGCTTTGTTGACAGCTATAAATCTCCTTTTGTATTCGTTTTTACGGCATTTTGCCAGGCAATAGGTTTTTTTGTTTTCTGGCCGGCTTGTTTTTATGCACTCTTCTCAAAAAAAGTAAAGACTGCGTTCTCAATTATTTTTCCTTGCATTGTAGTTCTTGGCGTAATAAATTGTTTTGCTTTCTCCGGCGAATACGGTCCTCTTACACCAGAATTGATTTTCATGCAGCCTCAGAGTCTCTCGGTTCCTTTCAAACAAGTTCTTTTCAATGCTGCTGTCATGCTTGCTACACTTGCTGCAATTCTTTTGCTTGTTTCAAAAAAGCCAAAAATCATGCAGTCACTTTGCACGATACTTCTTATTTCGCTTGCCGCAATTTCTTTTAAGAATAGTTTTTCAATTCAAACTGCATATTCACAAATGGAAGAACCTATTATTAAAGAAGAGATTGAGCCTGTATTCCACCTTTCAAAAACAGGAAAGAATGTCATCGTTTTGATGCAGGACAGGCTTTTTCTGCCGTTCGTGCCCGTTTATTTTGAGGAACACCCAGAAGATTTAGAAAAATTCGATGGATTCACCTTGTACAACAACTGCATGTCTTTCTGTATTTACACAATGCTTGGAACACCTGGAATTTTTGGTGGTTATGACTACACGCCATGGGAAGTGAACCAGCGTACCGATAAAACTTTGCAGCAAAAACATAATGAGGCGATTCTTTCGATGCCGATTGTATTTCACGAAAATGGTTGGAATACTACAGTCGCAGATATACCTTACGAGAACTACCTTGAGCAGCCTGTTGAAAAAATGTATGAAGGCTACCCTTTCGTAAACCGTGTCACCACGCATGGATCTTATTCGGATTTGTGGTACAAACAGCATGACATGAAAAAGGCTCCATTCGAAAGCACGCAAATAAAGCGAAATTTTGTCCTCTTCAGTATTTTCAAGATGGTTTCGCCTGTTTTAAGACAGGTCGTCTATCACAATGAATACTGGCTTTCATGGAACGAGTTCGACAACACCGCTAAATTCATCGATAATTATTCTGAAATCGATTACCTGCCAGAACTTACGGATTTTTCTTCTGATAAAAATGCTTTCCTTCTGCTTGATAATGAGGCCACTCATGAACCGATGTATTTGCAGGCCCCTGATTATGTCCCAGTCGAAAACATCACCAATTACGGAAATGGGAAATATGCTGATTACGATCAGTATCACACGATTGCCGGAGTATTCAAGCGTCTTCCTGATTTTTTCGAATATCTCAAAGAAAATGATGTCTATGATAATACAAGAATCATAATTGTCAGTGACCACGGAAAAGGTTTTTACACGGGAGTTTTCGGAAATACGGACGGTGTTCCGATTCTCAAAGACAACTACACAGCAACTCTCATGGTAAAAGATTTTAATCAGCGTGGAAGCCTAAGAACTGACAACACATTTATGACAAATGCCGATACGCCTTATCTTGCCACAAAAGATTTAATCGAAGGTGCAAAAAATCCATTTACGAATAATCTCTTTGAGGAAAAAGACAAGGCGAGCCGCATGAAGATTGCTTCGGCTCCCGCAGAAAGCACGAGAATCCGGCACAATACAAAATTCACTGTCGCTGACGATCACTGGTATACTGTAAAAGACAATATATATGTAAATGAAAACTGGGGAAAATATGATATGAAAAAAGAGGAGAAAAAATAATTCCCCTTTTCTCAAGAATTTTCTATAATATAAATATGTTACATGCATTATATCTAATAATAATCTATCCTCTATATCAAATAGTTGAATTCTCTTACGAAGTTTTTAACAGCGTTTTCGGTAATACAGGTATCTCAGTTATCGGGGTAAGTGTTGCGATAACGCTTTTATGTTTGCCTTTATATGCGGTGGCAGAAAAATGGCAGCAAATTGAGCGTGACACACAGGCAAAACTAAAAAGCGGAATTGAGCGAATAAAGACAACATTCAAAGGTGATGAGCAGTATATGATGCTCACCACTTTTTATAAAGAAAACCATTACCATCCGATGATGGCGCTCCGTTCATCTTTCGGACTTCTTATACAGATTCCTTTCTTCATCGCAGCTTACAATTTTCTCTCAAACAATGCAGCGTTAATTGGAAAATCATTCTTCTTCATCAAGGATATGGGAAATTCTGACAAGCTTTTTACAATTGCAGGCTTCGCCATAAATATGCTTCCTATTGCGATGACACTAATCAACATAATCGCAGGAGCAATCTATACAAAAGGTTTTTCATTCAAGGAAAAAGCTCAGATTTACGGAATGGCACTTGTCTTTCTCGTTATTCTTTACAATTCGCCGAGCGGTCTTGTCCTTTACTGGACTATGAACAATGTTTTTTCCCTCATCAAAAATATTTTCTACAAACTCAAGAATCCGCTCAAAGTTTTCTACATTTTCTGCTGTACGGCTCTTACGCTTTGTATAGTTTATATTCTCATAAAAAAATTCGATAGAATCACGATTTTTATCTTGCTTGATGTTCTTCTCATTGTCCTTCCGTTTGCAATAAAATTCTCACGGAAATTTTTCGCAAATCTTTTTGCACCATACATTCAGAATCAAAAGAAAACCCTATCCCTGTTTCTTACAAGTACTTTTTCGCTTGCGGTTTTATGTGGAATCGTAATTCCGTCTCTTCTTATGACTTCATCAACTGCAGAGTTCTGCTACATCGATTCTTACACAAATCCGATTTATTTCCTGTACAATAGCTTCATGCAGGCTTTAGGTCTTTTCGTATTCTGGCCAGTCTGTCTTTATTTTCTGTTCAGCAAAAAGACAAAGGCAGTTTTTGCAATCGGAGCTTTAACGATTCTGATTCTCGGGCTTATAAACAACTTTGTTTTTCAGGGAAATTACGGTACGGTTCTTCCTGAAATCGAATTCACCGAGCACAAGACATTTTTCCCGACAAAAAAAGAATTTATTTTAAATGTCTTTGCGATGATTCTCGCTCTTTCATTCATTTTTATTCTTTTAAAAAAGCAACTTAAAAAAGCAACTGCAACCCTTTCGTCTGTAATATTGATTGGAATGATTGGCTTTTCACTTTTCAATATCGTTCAGATTCAGAATTTTTTCGTAAATTATGAACGCCCTAGTGCACAGCTTTCTCAGACCGACAAATGCATAAATCTCTCGAAAACAAAAAAGAATGTCCTTGTGATTATGATGGACAGGTCAACAGGTTATATAATCAAGCCTGTTTTTGATGCAAAACCTGAGCTTTACAAGCAGTTTGCTGGATTTACGCTCTATCCAAACACCGTTTCTTTCGGAAGCTGGACAATTCAGGGGGCGGACTGTCTTTACGGCGGTTATGAGTATACTCCGTGGGAAATGAACCACCGCCGAGAACTTCCAATGGTCGAAAAACATAACGAAGCAATTTCTCTTCAATCAAAAATCTTTTCAGAAAACGGTTATAAAGTCACGGTTTTGGATCCGCCATATCCAAATTATGATGCCCCGCCAATTTTCAAAGCATTCGAAAATTTACCGAACACAAAAGCATACTCAAAAATCGGGAAATACAGCCGTCTTTGGTATGAGGAAAACGGAATCACACCAGCCCCAATCCGAAGCAATCTTATCAAACGAAATCATATCTGGTTCAGTATTTTGAAAATCTCGCCTATGATTCTCCGCCCTGTAATCCATTTCCATGATTTTTGGATGCCGAAAACAGGTGGCGGTCAGCAGAGCATTTCCGACTTCATTGATAATTACGCAGTATTGAATTATCTTCCAGAATTTACGAATGTCGAAAATGACGAAAATTGCTTTGTAATTATGGATAACGAGATTGCCCACACGCAGGTTTATACGCAGTATCCCGACTACACGCCGAGTCTTAATGTCACTGATATTGGAAAGGGATTCTGGAATTCACAAAAAGAATTTCATGTGAATATGTCAGGTTACACCCTCTTGGGAAAATATATGAATTATCTTCGTGAAAACGGGGTATACGACAATACAAGAATTATAATCGTGGCTGATCATGGAGCCGCTACACGCTGTGAAAATCTTTTTGAAGACTCAATCGGGCCAAGAATGTTCGAATATTTCAATCCTGTTCTCATGGTTAAGGATTTTGGAAGCAATTCTGATTTCAATTTTGATTATCAGTTTATGACTCATGCAGATGTGCCTGCAATTGCTTTTGAAAATGTGATTGAAAAACCTGTAAATCCGTTTACGAACAAGCAAATCAAAAAACTCAGCACAGAAGAAAAAAACGAAAGATGCGTAATTTCTTTCAGCGGAGCAAATGCAGTGAACACAACGGTGAACAACGGATTCCGAATCAAGGATTCCGACTGGTATACCGTGCATGACGACATATTCAAGGCAAAAAATTGGAAACACGAAATGCCAGAATATATAGCTCACTGATATTTTAAGTTTATCGAACGCTCTATTCCAAGCGTTTCCAGTTCATTTCATCAAAAATATTCTCTTTGACAGCCCACCCTTTCCGAGCATCCAGGTTGAATGTTTTGTCATTATAAATTGAAGTTGTACCATGAGTTAGTGAATAATATACATGTACACTGCCGTCTTTTTTTTGTACAAATTCTTTTTTGGTAAAAGGATTTGTATTGCTTAAATTAAGTCCTGATTTTGCAAGGAAAAGCGTATCAGCGTTCATCATAAATTTGTTATCTGTTAATACATTTCCTCGTGTATTAAAATCTTTGAACATAAACATTGCCGAGAAGAAAGCAGGAGCTTCGTAATTAGAAAAATTTTTGAATTCCTCAAGATGAATTCCTCGACCGTGATCCGATACGATTATGATTCTAGTGTTGTCATAAGCTTCGTTTTCCTTTAAATAATCAAGCCATTTTCCAACAGCTTTTAAACAAAGTGCATTTACCCTGTAATGTACCAAATCCGTAGAATCCTCAAAGTCATAAAACCTTTTTATATCTTCTTCTGAAATAAGACAGTTTTCTCCCCAATCTGGTGCATCAGAATCAGGATGGGTGCCGTCATTCTCAATGAACAAAAAATTATTGTCGTCGCTGTTAAAATCTGTGAGTTGGTTGAAAAAGTAAAGAGATGCGTAATGATTTTCAAAAGTCGTCTCGTTTACAGGATCCTTTACAACATTGTAAAAATACATTCTTGCTTTAGGATACATTGTTTGAATTAAACAGAAATTCCGAGATTGTTTCTTGCAGATTTTGTCAATCTCTCGCCCTTTTATATTCATTGCTTCTATATAATTTGCAGAATATTTTCCAGCAAGTTCGCTCACGGCTATCTGAGGATATTTTTTGAATGCACTCAAATCAGTTTTTTCTGAGTAGTTTGGAAGTGGCGGATCAGTTACGGTCACTTTCCATCCAGCATCCAAGAAAATTTTTGGCATAACGAGACTTGCTTCATTATGTTTTTCACGAAGCAGCTCATCCTTGCGCTCATTAATTTTTTCTGGGCTGTATTCATATCCGCCAAGCATTGCAGGTCCACCAGTTGTAGTAAAATCACCAAAACTGAGTGTATTTTTAAACCATGTGAATCCATCGAATGAATCCTGTAACTCAGGGTACTGTTGTAAAATTCGTGGGATAAAACTATTGATTCCACGGTCTAAGAAAATTACGACAACATTTTTCTTGCTCGATGACTCTTTGGCCAGATGGAATACAGGTTCTATTTTCTTTGGTTTCCCGTCATTTTTTGCAGCAAGTAAATTTTCTTTATTTTCGTTGTATTTTGAAATTATCAAACTAGACTTAAAAATTCCAAGTCCACCTTCTGCAATACAGATAATTAATATTACAGAAACTGCAAATCTACGAATTTTTTGTTTTTTAAGACTGAAGAAAATGGCAGAACAAAGCAAGACAAGTAAAATAGGCATAATTGCATAAAAACTGCTCTTGTTTCTGAAAATAGCATCATTCTCAAATGCAAAAATCTGTGAAATATTACCGTAATCATAGCCGAACAAATAAACATTCGCTAACGAAGATATGAAAAGGATAAACATCAAAAGACTGAGAAAATATTTCACACGCTTTCCAAACATCTTGTAAATTACAGTTGGCCACAAAACGAATAAACCGAGAAAAAATGAAAAGCAACTTACGACATAATTGAACGGAGAATTAGTGGAGCCAAGACAAGAAAACTCAATCGGACTGGTCGCAATTACGCTTGATGAAAGCACAAAGCCATCAAAAAGTGCAAGTCCCAAAGCAGATGCAAAAAATACAGACCAATAAGAGCTTTCTGCCATAACATCGATTTTTTTCAAAAGCAAACGGACATAATTTTTGAGCAATGTCTTTGAAAGAAGCGGAACAAGCACAAAAAGAATCATAACAGTCCAAACAAACAAGACATTTATGAGAGCAACTCGATTTTGGAATGAAATTGCCATACAAACGATGAAAAGCATTGCGGCAAAGACTCCATATACAATTTTTGAACCATAACCAGACTTCTGAAAAATGTTTTTTGCAAGTGAAAAAAGATTGTTGCAAATCCAGTAAATTACAAGACCGCTAGGAGAATCATACAAAAGAACAAGGAAAACAAGAGAAAGACCGTAAAGTTGTGCAAGTTCCTTGCGTGGTGCCCCACGAGAATAAATCATTGAGGAAACAACATTTATGAGTGTCATTGTAATCGGAAGAATATTGATAAAAACAGGACCTAACTTAAAAATATGGTCTGGTGCACCTAAATTAAGAGTCATAAAACCAAGATTCAAATTTGCTGACTGTAAAATTTCATTATGAGAAAGATAATGATATGCTGCGATAAAAAAAGGAATCTCGATAAGGATTGAAAGAGAGCTTCTTAGTGAATACATGGGATGATAATGATTTTCGATGTACATTGCCTGCAGCATCATAAATCGCTCATCACCCTTAAAAACAGCTTTGATTCTGTCTGCCTGCTTCTGAAGTTTGAGTTGAATCTGCCGTTCTTTATCTTTGATTGAATCTGCCACAATATACAAAGGGAGTGCAAGGAAATTTATAATCAAACTTACTCCTACTACTGCACCAAGAACACCAATGAAAGGCATTTTATCGGTAACAAAAAGGAAAGCCCATTCAACAATAGTCTCAATAGGACTGATAATTAAATCGTACAAAACTGTGCTCATGATTTTTTATGATAACATAATTAGAGCTTCATGCCAAATAAGATTTTATAATAACATTGAACTTTATAAATCCTAACGATATAATTGTAAGGAAATAAAATTTTGGAGTTTATATTTTATATGACAGAACAAGAATTTGACTACATCATGGCAATTCGCCGAAAGGAAGATACAACAAATTTTACACGAGACACTATCCTTTCCTGCACTAAAGCAGGCTGGGTAAAAAATAACAAGGTCACAGAGGACGGAATGGCTGCCCTCGCCCCATACAAAGTTGACAACGCAATCATCATGGCCGCAGGTCGCTCTCGAAGATGTATGCCGCTCTCAAACTACCTTCCAAAAGGTTTGTTCGAGATTAAGGGAGACACAATGGTCGAGCGCCAGATTAAGCAGCTCCACGATGCTGGAATAAAAGAAATTGTTCTCGTAGTCGGCTACCTGAAAGAGCGTTACTACGAGATGGCAAAAAAATACCCGGAGCTTATCGTAATCGACAATACCGAATGGGAAGAGAAAAACAACATGTCTTCCCTCTACGCCGCAAAAGACTACATCAAGGCAAGCTACATCTGCTGCTCAGACAACTGGTTTGCCCACAATGTCTACCGGGACTATGTATATGACTCATACTACGGCTGTCTTTACTCAGACGAATTCTGCAATGAGTACTGCGTCAAAGGCCTGGACGACCGGGGCTATATGACCGAAGTCAAAAAAGGCGGCGAAAAAGCCTGGTACACTATCGGCGAAGCCTTCTTCTCAAAGTCATTCAGCGAAAAATTCGTTGACCTCATGGTAAAAGAATACTACGACCCGGAAATGAAATACATGCTCTGGGACGACTTCCAGATTAAGCACATCACCGAACTTCTGATGAAAATCAAGCGTTATGATGACTCAGAATGTAAGGAATTCGACACAACCGACGATATTCTCCAGTTCTACCCGAACTTTAAGGAGTTCATCGACCAGTTTTTTCAGGAAGACGAACTGATTAACTCAACCCAGCGAATTTCCTACCTTTCAAACTACTCTGACACCAAGCAGTATTCTGTCGTTGCAACAGAACAGCTTACCGGCCGTATGCATGTAAACGAAAACCTCTTTGGCCCCAGCCCCAAATGCCTTGAAGTCCTTCACAATGCCACCATGGAGGATTTATATCTTTACGACCTGACCCGCGAGGATGACCTTGCAATCGAAGTCTCGAAGGCAACGGAAATCTCTACGGATTCGATTTTCATCCACTCAGGCTCATCCGATGTCATCAAGACAATCATGACCATTGTCTTGAACAAGGACGACACGGTTCTTATTTCAAATCCGGCCTGGAACTACTACAAGTCAGTCTGTGAACTCCGCCATGCAAAAGCCGCTTACTATGATGTAAAGCCAGGAAAAGACGCCTACGAGTTCGACATTAAAAATTTGCTTTCAGAGGCGAAAAAGACAAAGCCCCGCATCATCGTAATCACCACTCCTCACAACCCCACGGGAGCAGTAATCAGCCGCAACGACTTGGAAAAGGTCATCAAAGAGAACCCCACTTCCCTCGTTATCGTTGACGAGGCCTATCTCGGCCTTTCAACAGTCACTTACGATGCAAAATATCTTCTCAACTCATACAACAATGTCGTATTCTGCCGAACATTCTCTAAACTCTACGGCCTGGCCGGAATCCGCATGGGCTACGGCCTCTGCACTCCTATGGCAAAACAGGTCTTCAAGCTGGACTTGAACCCATTCCGCGTGTCAAACATCGGCCGCAAGGTCTGTATAGCAGCATTGAAGGACAAGGCCTATTACTCAAACCTTACCAAGACCATAATCAAGCTCAAGGATGATTTCATCTCCGAAATCAACAAGATTAAGGGCATTAAGGCATACAAGTCTGCCGCCAACTTCATCTTCATCCGCTTCAACGAGAATCTGGGTGAAAACGACAAGGAAATCGACGTGCAGGCTCTCAAAGACTACCTTTCAGAGAACGGATATCTCACACGCCTCTGGACAGAAGGAAGCCACCTTTCAATGAGAATCACGGTCGCCCCGCAGCCTGACATGGACAAGGTTCTGGGCTTGATTAAGGAATTTGTTGCAAAATGATGACTTTACCGCTTTATATCGACCCGGGCACGGGTTCGATGCTCTTTTCAATTCTGATTGGTGCGGCTGCAACTCTTTTTTTTCTTGCAAAGGCTCTTTGGCTAAAATTCAAGCTTTTTGTCACGGGCGGAAAAGGCGGTAAACTCGATAAATCTTATAGAAAATATGTGATTTATTCTGAGGATAAACGATATTGGAATGTTTTTAAGCCGATTCTTGATGAATTTGAGGCTCGTAAAACTGAAGTCACATATTATGTAGCAAATGAGAACGACCCAGTTTTTGAAGAAAAATACGAATTTGTAAAATCTGAGATTATCGGTGAAGGAAATAAGGCTTTTGCAAAACTCAATATGCTTTCAGCAGGAATCGTTCTGATGAGCACGCCGGGCTTACAGGTCTACCAACTCAAACGAAGTAAGAATGTAAAGCATTACAGCCATATTTTTCACTCTTGCACCGACTCAACAATGTACCGTCTTTTTGGACTTGACTATTTCGACTCTGTTTTGATGACAGGAGCTTATCAGGCGGATGACATTCGTCTTCTTGAAAAGAAGCGAAATCTTCCTGCAAAAGAACTTATCACCGTTGGCTGCACATATCTTGATGTTTTCAAGAAAAAGATGGAGCAGATTTCTGCCGAAGAAAATCACAAATTTACAGTTCTTGTTTCTCCAAGCTGGGGAGCAAGTGCTCTACTTTCACTTTATGGCGAAAAATTGCTAGATCCGCTAATAAAAACAGGTTTCCATATAATTATACGCCCTCATCCGCAGTCAAGGAAGAGCGAGCCGGAACTTTTGGCAAGGCTTGAAGAACGCTACAAAAACCTTTCGAATTTGGAATGGGATAATAACCGTGATAATTTTTACTCACTCAAAAAAGCCGACATCATGATTTCAGACTTTTCGGGAATCGTTTACGACTACACATTCCTTTGCGACAAGCCGGTAATGTACGCCAATGCTGAGATGGAGACAGGACCTTACGACATCTATGACACAGGACATGAGCCGTGGGCAGTCACTACATTGCAGAAAATCGGCATTCCGCTCAAAGAAGAGGATTTCTCGAACATCGGTGAAGTCATCAAAAATGCAAGTGACAGTCCTGAACTTTCAAAACTGAGAGCTTACTACAAGGCAGAGGCTTGGCAGCACATTGGAGAAGCGGCTAAACTTACGGTGGACTATATGTTTAAAGTAATGAACGAAAGCGAAACGGAGGTAAAGGCATGATTAGCGCACTCTATAACATAATTCTTTCGCCTATCACGCAGCTTATCGAAATTTCGTACCGTGTATTCTCAAAAATGTTCTCCAACACAGGTATTTCACTTATCGGCGTAAGCCTTACAGTCACGCTTCTTTGTCTTCCTCTTTACATCGTTGCAGAGCAGTGGCAGGAAACAGAGCGAGACATCCAATCAAAAATGAAGAGTGGAATTGCCAGAATCAAAAAATTTTTCAAGGGCGATGAGCAGTACATGATTCTTTCGACTTATTATCGTCAGAATCATTATCACCCGATGATGGCTTTGCGCTCTTCATTTGGTATTCTTATTCAAATTCCATTTTTCTTGGCAGCTTATCACACTCTTTCATCACTTCCCGATTTGCAGGGAAAGTCTTTTCTTTTTATTCGTGACATGGGGTCTCCAGACGCAACATTTCACATCGGTTCGTTTGCGGTTAATGTTCTCCCGATTCTTATGACGGTCATAAACTGTGTTTCTGGGGCTATTTATTCTAAAGGACATGAAATCCGTGAGAAAATTCAGATTTACGGCATGGCGGCCCTGTTTCTCATAGTTCTTTACAATTCTCCAGCCGGGCTTGTCGTATACTGGACAATGAATAATGTCTTTTCTCTTGTAAAGAATGTCTTCTACAAAATGAAGAATCCTCTTCTCGTTCTTTACCGGCTTGTTTGTATTGGTGCGATATTCGTTGCGGTGTACATTTTGTTCATCTACTCTGGAGGAGCAAACATGAAGAAGCGAATTCCTGCGTCTTTGGCAATGCTTCTTCTGATTCCTATTCCGCTTTATTTGCGAGGAATTAATTTTCTCCTTAAAAACCCACTGAAAACACTTGTCGAAAACAGAAAACTTCGTGTGTGCCTGTTCTTTTCAAGCACACTTGCCCTTACAATTTTAAACGGACTCGTTCTTCCTTCCTCACTGATTTCTTCTTCTGTTCAGGAATTTTCGAACATCGATGGCTTTGGAAATCCGACTGTTTTCTTGCACAGTTCGTTTTGGATGAGTTTTGGACTTATCGTTTTCTGGCCAGTTTGTATATTCTTTTTGTTTAAAGAAAAATTACAGACTTTGATTTCAACTTTGTTCGTATTTTTGCTTGTCGCCTCTCTTGTGAACTCGTTTGCTTTTAGCGGGAATTATGGTTCAATGGACGCAACGCTAAAATTCATCGACGGGAATGTAGGTGTGCCTTTAATTTCGGCCTTGGTCAATATCTTCTCACTCGCAGCAATTTTTGCTTTGATTGTTCTTTGCGTCAAGCTTAATTTTTCAAAAATTATTCATAATGTATGCTTGATTGCTGTGGTTGCACTCACGATTTTCAGTTTTGTGAATGTGAAAAAAATCAACTCAGAGTATGCGGAATTCCAGAAAATCATCGGTTCAGGAAATGAAAAAGATTCTGGATTCAACGCAAAATACACGCTCTCAAAGAATGAAAAGAACATAATGATTTTCATGCTAGACCGCTTTGAATCGGCTTTTGTTCCTCGAATTCTGAGCGATTTTCCGTATTTCAAAAGCGATTTGGACGGATTTGTATTCTATAAAAATGCAGTTTCGCCGAACGGTCACACTCTCATGGCTTCCCCAAGCATTTACGGTGGCTATGAATACACTCCTTATGAAATCAACAAGCGAAAAGAAAAAACGCTCAGAGAAAAGCATAATGAAGCGCTTCTTCTTTTGCCAGAAATTCTTAAAAACAAAGGATACGAATCATATCTCTCGGATTTGAGCTGGGCAAACCATAGCTATGTCTCGGACATGAGCTTTGCATGGGGAAAAGAATATATTTCAGCAAATTCTTTGATGGGACGATATTCTGGTGATTTCAAAAAAGAATGTCAGAAACCGGGCTTTGAAAAATCTTCTCTTTCCCATGTAATGAACAGAAATTTGTTTTGGGTAAGTTTGTTCCGTGAAAGTCCTGTGGCACTCAGACCTGTCATATATTACAAAGGAACTTGGTGGGAAAACGGCGTAAAAGAAAGTTCTAATTCATTCACAGATTGGTTTTCTGCCCTTTATTATCTTCCAAAAATCACCTCAACATCTGGGAAAAAACCAAGTCTTTCTATAATAACGAACGAAGCCACACACTCAAATGAAGATGTCTCAATGTACAATCTTCCGATGAACGGTACTTATTCTCTTAAAGATAATGCTTATATAATTGATTGTCTTGCATTAAATGAAATCGCAAAATTGGTTTCATATTTAAAAGAAAATGACTGTTACGATAACACGAAAATTATTCTTGTCTCCGACCACGGAATCGGGCGAAAAGAAATTTCAAATGAATTGTACGACATTCCAGATTTAAATGGATATGTAAAAGACCATCTGAACCCGCTTCTTATGGTAAAAGACTTTGGTTCACATGGAGAACTCAAAACAAATATGGATTTTATGACAACGGCAGATGTTCCGACAATTGCGTTAAAGGACATAGTTGAGAATCCAATAAATCCATTTACGAAAAAACTTGTTTCGAGCGAAAGCAAAAAAGACGGATTTATCGTCAGTACGGCGGATTTGTTCATGCCTTACCATTCAAAGAGCAGTTATGAGTTCACAGTTCCAGAAGAATCATGGTACAAGGTGAAAGACAATATCTTTGTCTCTGAGAATTGGTCAGGACTGTAGATTGTAAAAAAAATCATATTGCATTATAATTCTTCCATTGTATAGGATTTTGGAGAATTATACATTTTTATGGGACATATTTTTTTTACGCTTGTAATTTATCCGCTTACACAAATAATCGAATTAGTTTTCAGATTCTGCGACATGCTTTTTGATGATACAGGAATCGCAATTTTAGGCGTAAGTTTTGCAGTTAGTATGCTCACACTACCCCTTTATATTGTTTCTGAACATTGGCAACAAGTTGAAAGAGACATTCAAAATAAAATGAAGCCAATGGTTGATAGAATCAAATCTGTTTTCAAGGGCAACGAGCAGTATATGATTCTTTCAACTTATTATGCAGAAAATCACTATCATCCGATTATGTCTCTTCGCTCTGCTTTTGGTCTTTTAATACAGATTCCATTTTTTACGGCAGCTTATACTTGCCTTTCAAATTTAACTGCCCTTCAAGGTGAGCATTTTCTTTTTATCCGTGATATGGGTGTACCCGATGCTCTTTTTTCAGTCGGTGGTTTTACAATAAATGTGCTACCAATCGCAATGACTCTTATAAATTGTGTCGCCGGGGCTGTCTATACAAAAGGTCTTTCTTTAAGAGATAAGTTACAGGTCTATGGCCTTGCACTCCTATTTGTCGTAATTCTGTACAATTCTCCTGCCGGATTAGTCCTTTATTGGACAATGAATAATGTTTTTTCCCTTGTTAAAAATGTATTTTATAAACTTAAACATCCTGTCAAAACACTTTACTATATATTATGTGTCTCTGTCACAATACTTATTTTGTGGATTTTTATTGGTCATATTCTTTCCATAAAAAGGGCTTTTCTTGTAAGCGGTATTTTTGGGTTAGTTTATTTTTCGCCACTTTATGTGAGATTTTTCAATTTCTTGACAGACAAGGTTCTTTCAGAAATCACACAGAACAAAAAAAAGAGGCTTATGCTTTTTTCAATAAGCAGCCTAAATCTCACAATTCTGTTAGGACTATTGATTCCGACTTTACTCATATCTTCTTCACCAATGGAATTCTCTGGGATTGATAATTATGATAGCCCGATGTTTTTTGTATGGAATACATTTTCTCAGGCCATCGGTTTCTGCATCGTTTGGCCATTTCTGATTTATTTTCTGTATAAAGAGCGAATACAATCGCTTCTCGCAGTTTTTTTTACAGGCCTTTTACTTTTTGGGCTTTGCAACACATTCGCATTCCAAGGCAATTACGGAACACTATCAAAACTTCTTGTTTTCAACACAGTTCCTGATGTCGATTCACCACTCTCATCGATTCTAGTAAATTTTGTTGTCCTTGCATTTATTGCTTTTGTACTGATTTTTTCATTAAAAATCAAAAAATCTAAGATTGTATCAACTGTTTATACATTTATAGATGTGGCTTTACTCGGTGTCTCATTATCGAATATTTTCACAATAAGAAAAGGCTATTCAGAATATTTAAAAGTCACGAAAAATAATGATTCTGTAAAAGAAATCAAGCCCATTTTTCATTTTTCAAAAACTGGCAAGAATGTTCTTTTTATTTATCTTGACCGTGCAGAAAATCAGTTTGTTGAGTCGATTTTTGAAGAGTCTCCAAAATTGTATGAGCAATATGATGGTTTTACACTTTTTAAGAACACATTATCATTTAATGGACATACTTTGATGGCAGCCCCGGCTTGTTATGGAGGATACGAATACACGCCAGAGCAATTCAATGAAAGAAAAGATGTGCCTCTTTATCAAAAGCAAAATGAATCATTACTCCTATTGTCAAGGATTTTCACAGAACAAGCCGATTTCTCTGCAACAGTGACAGATCCTTCTTGGGCAAATTACAGTTGGGTTCCAGATTTGAGTATTTATGAACCCTATCCAAAAATCAGTGCATACATAACCGAAAAAACATATTTGGATCAATGGTATCGTGAGCATAAAGAAACGGCAAACTTCACGGTAACTAGTGAAAAACTCAAACGAAATATTTTATGGTACGGATTTTTCCGCGTTTCACCTCTCGCTTTGCGTCCGGCTTTTTATAATGACGGTAAATATTGGTCGCCAGATGCAAACATTAATGATATTAATGATTTTTTGGTCTGCTATTCGGTTATAGATTATCTTCCAAGACTTTCAGATGTTAGCGATAAAATTGGCAATTCATACATCAATTTTGTCAGCAATCAGACTCATGAAAGCCTTTTCCTTCAATACCCAGATTATATTCCTGTTTCGGAAGTCACAAATAAAGGAAATGGAAAATTTTCAAATTCCGATGATTATCACACAAATGCTGCAGCTCTAAAACGAATCGGAGAATGGTTTGATTTTTTGAAAAAAAATAATGTATACGATAATACAAGAATCGTTTTAGTCGCCGACCACGGAAGAACTGGCAAAGAAGATGAATATAAATGGGATGAAAAATTCAAAAAAATCGGGCCTGGACATTACCATCCCCTCTTTATGTTTAAGGATTTTGCAAGTACAGGTAAATTAAAATTAAATTCTGATTTTATGACAAATGCGGATGTTCCCAGCCTGCTTCTTTCAGATGTTGTTGAAAATGCAACGAATCCTTTTACTAACAAAGAAATCAGTAAATCTGAGAGTTCGCGGCAGAAAGAAAAAGGCGTATTGGTTTGTGAAAGCAGTATTTTCATGCCATATCATACAACGAGTAAATATGTTTTTACTGCCGATGAAAATGATTGGTGGCGTGTAAAGAACAATATCTTTGATTCCAAAAATTGGACAAAAGAAAAACATTCATATATAAAATAGGAGTTAGTAAATGATGATTAGTTTACTTTACATTGATCCGGGCACAGGCTCGATGCTTTTCTCAATTCTTATAGGAGTTGCGGCAACATTATTTTTCTTAGGAAAGGCCGCCATCCTCAAATTAAAGGTCTTTTTCTCTGGCAAAAAGGACGGAGGAGCACAGCTAGATTCCTCATACAAGCCTTACGTCATTTATAATGAAGGAAACCAATACTGGAACACTTTCAAGCCGGTCTGCGACGAATTCGAAAGGCGAAAAATCAACCTCACCTACTACACTTCCTCAAAGACAGATCCTGTTTTCGAGCAGAATTATAACTTCGTAAAGCCGGAGTTCATCGGTGAAGGAAACGCAGCTTTTGCAAAACTTAACATGCTTTCTGCAGGCTTTGTTCTTATGACAACTCCGGGGCTTCAGGTATATCAGCTCAAACGAAGCAAGCGCGTAGCACATTACAGTCATGTGCTCCATATGCCGAATGATGCCACAACTTACCGTCTTTTTGGCCTTGACTTCTTTGATTCAGTCTTGCTCACTGGTGACTATCAAAAGACAGACATTCGCTTTCTTGAAAATCAGCGTGGAATTCCGCAGAAGGACCTTGTTACAGTTGGTTGTCCTTATCTTGATGTATACAAAGAAAATATTGCGGCAATACCAGCCGAAGAAAATCATCCGTTCACGGTTCTTGTTTCTCCAAGCTGGGGTGATGTAGGCATTCTCAAAAAGTACGGAGAAAAACTTCTCGACCCGCTTTCAAAAACAGGCTGGCGCATTATCGTTCGCCCTCATCCACAGTCAAAAAAGAGTGAGGCCGATATGCTTGACCGGCTAACAGCAAAATACAAGAATTGCCCAAATATTGTTTGGGATTACGAACGTCAGAATATCTTCTCCCTCAAAAAAGCTGACATTATGATTTCAGACTTTTCAGGAATCATTTTCGACTACACATTCCTCTGCGATAAACCTGTAATGTATGTCAATGCGGGAATGGATTTACGTCCTTATGATGCCTATGATTTGGGCGATAAAGAATTGTGGCAGTATTCTGTTTTACGTACATTCGGTACAGAGTTAAAGGAAGAACAGTTTGCAAATATAAAAGAAGTAATTCAGTCAATGAGCGATTCAAAGGAGCTTGAAAAAGCCCGCCACGAAGCAAAAGCTACTGCCTGGATGCACGAAGGCGAAGCTGGCAAAAGAATTGCAGACTACATGATTCAAACAGTTGAAAATCTGAACAAAAAAGAAGAAATTGCATAGGAGCACACAATGGCAAAAACAGTTTATCTTGGAATTACCGGTGACATCATCCACCCAGGAATCATCAATATTATCAATGAAGGTGCAAAACTTGGTGAGCTTACGGTCGGTTTGCTCACAGACAGTGCAATCGTAAGCCATAAACGACTTCCATATCTCACTTACGATCAGCGAAAACAGGTTGTTGAGAATATCAAGGGAGTTGCAAAGGTCGTTCCTCAGGAAGACTGGAGCTATGTTCCGAACCTAAAAAAATACAAGCCGGATTTTATGATTCACGGCGATGACTGGAAGACAAATTATCTTTCAAAGATTCGCGAAGACTGTTTTGAAGTCGTAAAAGAATGGGGCGGTCAGATTGTCGAGATTCCATACACTCAGGGAATCAACTCAACAGCCCTTGCCGAAAATGCATCTACAATCGGCACAACTCCTGACATTCGCCGTGCTACTCTCCGCCGACTCATTGCCGCAAAGCCAGTTGTCCGAATTCTTGAGGCTCACTCAGGTCTTTCTGGCTTGATTGCAGAGCATGCACAAGTCACAAAAGAGGACGGAATTCATCAGTTTGACGGCATGTGGTCTTCTTCACTCACAGACTCAACTTCAAAAGGAAAGCCGGACATCGAGGCAGTTGACCTCACTACCCGTCTTCAGTCTCTCACTGATATTCTTGAATGTACTACAAAGCCGATTATTTACGACGGCGACACAGGCGATATTCCAGAGCATTTCGTATTCACAGTCCGCACTTTGGAACGCAACGGTGTTTCTGCTGTCATCATCGAGGACAAAAAAGGCTTGAAGAAGAATTCGCTCTTCGGTACAGAGGCAAAACAGGTTCTCGCTACCGAAGAAGAGTTCTGCGAGAAAATTGCCGCAGGTAAAAAAGCTCAGGTCACAAAGGACTTCATGATTATCGCCCGAATTGAGGAAATCATCGCAGGTTACAGTGTTGATGAGGCAATCGCAAAGGCATTCGCAGCGGTCAAAGCAGGTGCCGACGGCGTTATGATTCACTCAAAGGACAAGAGCGGAATGGATATCAAAGAATTCTGTGCAAAATTCCGTGCAGAATACAAAAATATTCCTATCGTACTTGTACCAACTACATATAACCAGTTCACCGAAAAAGAACTTGGCGAATGGGGCGCAAACATCATCATTTACGCAAACCACATGCTCCGTGCAAGCTATCCTGCAATGTACAAATGTGCAGAGAAGATTCTCGAAGCAGAGCGATCTCTTGAAGTAAACGATATGTGTATGCCTATTAAGGAAATCCTGGAACTTATTCCAGGTACAAAATAATTTGGAGTTATTATGATTAAGCCATCTACATTTTATGACCTTTTGATTAAAAATGGCACTGATTTTTTTGCTGGCGTGCCTGATTCTCTTTTGAAAAATTTCTGTGCTTATGTAACTGACAATGCACCACAAGAAAAGCATATTATTTCTGCTAACGAAGGAAGCGCAACAGGACTGGCAACTGGTTATCACCTTGCAACAGGCAAAATCCCAATGATTTACATGCAGAATTCAGGCGAAGGAAACATGGTTAATCCCCTTCTGTCTATTGCAGACCCGGATGTTTATTCAATTCCTATGCTGATTGTAATCGGCTGGCGCGGTGAGCCTGGTGTTCACGACGAGCCTCAGCACGTAAAACAAGGAAAAGTCACCTGCGACCTTCTGGATGCAATGAAAGTTCCCTACGAGGTTTTAAGTGACAATGAAGCAGACCTTCCTGCACAGTTTGAAAAGGCCTATAAATACATTAAAAAAAACAATGCCCAGTATGCATTTGTAATCCGCAAGGGAACATTTGACGAATACAAACTGGTAAACAATATTCCTGTAGAGGGAAAAATGAGCCGAGAAGAAGCCATTGAAAAAATCATGCTTGGAGCAGACGACAAAACAGCCTTTATCTCCACGACAGGTATGATAAGCCGTGAACTTTATGAACTCCGTGACAAACACGGCCAGAACCATGACCGTGACTTCCTTACAGTCGGTGGTATGGGACACGCAAGCCAGATTGCTTTGGGCATTGCACTCCAGAAAAAAGACCGCCAGATTTACTGTCTCGACGGAGACGGAGCTTCAATCATGCAGATGGGCGGAATGGCAACAATCGGAAGCAGAAAGCCTTCAAACTATGTACACTTTGTCCTTAATAATGGTGCCCACGATTCAGTGGGCGGTCAGCCGACAGTGGGACGGCAGATTGATCTCTGTGTCATTGCAGAAGGCTGCGGCTATGAAAATGTGATAAAAGTTGATACTCCGGAAGAACTTGACGCAGTCCTCAACGATTCTGAGACAAAAGAAAAACTCACTTTTGTTGAAGTTCTGGTCAAAAAAGGTGCAAGAAAAGATTTAGGACGACCAAAGTCTACTCCACAGGAGAATAAAAAGGCTTTGATGGAATTCTTGAAAGACTAGAGGATTGTAAAATGATTAAACAGGCAGTAATTATGGCGGGCGGTCTTGGCTCGCGCTTTGGAAACAGAACTCAGGCAATGCCAAAAGGATTTATTGAAATTGACGGGCTTGCAATGGTTGAACGATCGGTTCAAAAACTCATCGCGGCCGGTATCGAAGAAATCATCATCGGAACCGGACACTGCTCAGAGTTCTACGACGAACTTGCAAAAAAATATCCGATTATTAAAACCGTCCGCAACGACAATTACGAAAACACCAGCAGCATGGGAACTCTTGAAGTTTGTGCGCCCCTGGTAAAAGAATCTGCCCTACTTCTCGAAAGCGATTTGCTCTACGACTCAATCGGTCTTTTTGTCCTGCAGAATGAAGAGCGTGACAATGTTATCCTCGCTTCCGGTAAGACAAACAGCCATGATGAAGTCTATCTTGAAGTTGATGACAAGGGAATTCTTTGCGGTGTAAGCAAGGACAAGGCAAAAATCAAAAATCTTGCCGGTGAACTGGTTGGAATTTCAAAGGTGACAAAGTCCTTCCTCAACAAAATGGTTGCTTTCTACGATAAAACCCGTGCACAGAATGCAAAAATTGACTATGAAAGCGTTTTCTGCCAGATTGCACAGGATTCAAATGATGGAGAGCCCATTTATGTGCGCAAAATCGAATACTACGCCTGGACAGAAATCGACGATGAAGCCATGCTTGAACGCGCCAACAAGGAAGTCTATCCCCGCATCAAGGAAAATGAGTCCCTGCGCTCTGTCCGCCGTGAAGTTCTTTTGAACCCAGGTCCTTCAACAACCACAGACAGCGTAAAATATGCTCAGGTTGTGGCAGACATCTGTCCCCGTGAACTTGAATTCGGAAATCTTATGGAAGAAGTTGCAAGAGGCTTAACCGAAGTTTGTGCAGACCCCAAAGACTATATCACGGTAATGTTCGGCTGTTCAGGAACCGGTGCAGATGAAGCAATGGTTTCAAGCTGCGTTCCGCCTGACGGAAAACTTCTGGTCGTAGACAACGGTTCTTACGGAGCCCGACTTGCAAAAATCGCTTCTGTTTACGGAATCGACATGGATGTTTTCAAGTCCTCAACCTATGAGCCCATTGACCTTGCGGCCCTTGAAAAGCAGATGCAGTCGAAAAAATACACTACATTCGCAATCGTCTACCATGAGACTACCACAGGCCTCCTGAATCCGCTTGAAAAAATCTGCCCCATGGCAAAAAAATACGGCATGACCACAATCTGTGACATTGTATCTGCTTACGGCGGAATGCCCATTGATTTGGGAAGCCTGGGAATCGACTTTGCTACAAGCACTTCAAACAAACACATCGGTGGCATGGCTGGTGTGGGCTTTGTTGTCTGCCGCAAATCAGAGCTTCTCAAACAGAAAGACTGGCCAATGCGAAACTACTATCTTAACATCTACGACCAGTACAAATACTTCCTCGAAACAAAGCAGACCCGCTTTACCCCGCCCGTCCAGACCTTCTACGCCCTGCGTCAGGCAATCATCGAGACAAAGGTTGAGACTGTGGAAAAACGCTTTGAGCGCTTTACAGCCTGCTGGGAAATTCTTGTCAAAGGCCTCAAAGACATCGGTCTTAAAATGCTGGTCAAGGAAGAATTCCAGAGCCACTTCATTACGGCAATTCTGATTCCTGAGACACCAAAATACAACTTTAACGAGCTGCACGATTATGCCCGCTCATTCGGATTTACGATTTATCCGGGAAAACTGGGCAACATTGATACCTTCCGCATTGCAAACATGGGTGATATTCGTCCTGAAGAAATGACCCACTTTATCTGCATTTTACGGGACTACATGCACTCAATCGGCGTATGCTGATTTTGTGAATTATTAAGGGAGCAGTAATGAAAGTCGCAATTGTTCACGACTGGCTTACAAATTACGGCGGAGCCGAAACATTTGTTGAGTTATGGCTCAGAATGTATCCTCAGGCCGATATTTATACGCTGGTCTATGACAGGAATAAACTGAAAGGTCACTTTGAGGGGGTAAAAATTTATACGTCTTCCCTTCAAAAACTGCCTTTTGCGACTAAAATTTACACAAAACTCCTCAAATTCATGCCCAAAGCCTTTGAGTCTTTTGATTTGTCCTCTTATGATTTAGTTCTCTGCTCTTCATCCAGCTGCGCAAAGGGTGTCATTGTACCGCCCCATATTCCTCAGGTAGCATACATTCACACTCCCATGCGCTATGCCTGGGATTTGTATTTTGACTACAAAAAAAGAAGCGGCAGGCTGACACGCTTTTTTATGGACAGGTGGATGCCTCAAATTCGTCTCTGGGATTATGTTTCTGCCCAGAGAATTGACACAATCGTAGCAAACAGCTATTACATTGCCCGCAGAATCAAAAAATTCTGGAACCGCGATGCAAGCGTCATTTACTCTCCCCTCAACCACAGGCGATTTTTTCCGGCAGAAAATCCTCATCATGAAGATTTTTATGTGGCATTTTCCCGCCTCGTTCCCTACAAAAGGGTTGACCTTGCCATTTCTGCAATCAAAGGAAGCGGCCGTAAACTGGTCGTCATAGGCGGTGGATCAGAAGCGGACAGCTTAAAAGAACTTGCTAAGGGAGATGACAAGATTACTTTTACCGGAAGAGTCAGCGATGAAGTTCTCCGCGGCTATCTTCAGACCTGCCGGGCCCTGATTTTCTGTGCAGAGGAAGATTTTGGGCTTACTCCTCTTGAAACCCAGGCCTGCGGCCGTCCTGTCATTGCCTTTGGACGAGGCGGAGCAACTGAAACTGTTATAGACGGTAAGACAGGCATTTTCTTTGCCGAGCAGACTGTAGAATCCCTGAAAGAGGCCATAGAGCGCTTTGAAAATATGGACAGCCAGAATGCTTTTGATACAGATGAAATTGCCCGGCATGCAGCAACTTTTACAGAAGACCGTTTCCGTGCTGAGTTTTCAGCCATTGTAGAAAAGACCAGAAAGGAGATTGCGGCCAGAAAATGACCTTTGCCTTAGACTGCCGCATGTGCGGTAAAAGCGGAATCGGAGCCTTTATAGACGGCATTCTTCCCCACATGATTTCTACAGAACACAATTTTCTTCTTCTCGGACTGGATGCTGCTCATAAGATTCCATCACTTCCCCAGTCAGTTTATGAGGCAAAAAATGTCAGTTTACTTCCATGCGGCATAGGGCCTTTTTCCATTAAAGAGACTTTTTTCTTTCCCTCATATCTTGCAAAAAAAATAAATGCCTGTAATGCCTTCATTTCACCTTATTGCAACATTCCCTCCGGCATTCACATTCCGGTTTTCAGCACCATTCACGATATTGTTTTTATGGATGTAGCACTGGCAGGAAAGGCCGGCACCCTTGCAAGAAAACTTTTTTACAGGCATGCAATCGCAAAATCAAAGGCAATTTTTACTGTTTCAGAATTCAGCAGGCAGCGGATTATCGAAAAACTTCATTGCAAAAAGCCTGTCTATGTCGTGCATTCAAGCGTTCCTGAATATCTGCAGGAGCCCTTACATCCGCTTCCAGAAAAAAATGACACAATTATTTTCATCGGAAACATAAAGCGCCACAAGGGCCTTCACACCCTGGTTCCCGCCTTTGAAGCATTCCGTTCATACTGCGAAAATCAGTCACTTGCTGTCCCCAGACTTCTCATTGTTGGAGAAAAAAATAATTTCCGTACTCAGGATTCAGAGCTTGCTTCACTGGAAAATGCCCGGGGCGTTGAATTCACCGGCTTTGTGGATAATGAAAAACTTAAAGTCCTGCTTTCTGAGGCAAAGATTCTGGTTCAGCCATCCCTTTACGAAGGCTTTGGTCTTCCGCCAATGGAAGCCCTCTGCTGCGGTACCAGAGCAATTGTGTCTGACATTCCCGTTTTCCGGGAAGTATATGACGGGCTTCCGGTCACTTATTTTAAGGCCGGTGATGCAGAAGATTTAACTCAAAAACTGCTTGCTGTGTGGAAGGAAAAGCCCCTTCCTCCAACAAAAAACCGCTATTCCTTTTCAAAAACTGCAGAGGCAATGCTATCTCGTTTGATATAGACATCTAGTGCAATTTATTGTAGAATATATAATTGGTATGACCACAGAAGAATTTAAGAAATATTTTAAGCGCTCATATTACAGGACAAGTTCTTTTACGTCTGGTGCGGCTCTCATGCTTTCTGACGCTCTGTTTGTCATGCTTTCAATCGGCGCAAGTTTCTTTATCATCAACTTCATCAACCACATCTGGATTAACTTCCGCTCCTTTGTTGATTATGTAGTCTACCTCCCGCCCATGCTTGCAGTTTTTTACGCCGCAGGTTTATATCCGGGAATCTCATTGCCGCCTGCCGAGGAAGTAAAGAAATTTGCCATCTGTTCTTTCTTTGTCTTTGTAGGCATTGCCCTTTCCATTACGGTTGAAGTAGCAGATGATAAAATTCCTCTTGTAATCGCCTTTATTCTTGCTTCTCCCATTGCCGCAATATTTCTTCCCGTTGGCAGGGAATTTTCCAGACATATTTTTGCAAAGCGCAAGTGGTTTGGTGTTCCGGCAGTTATTTATGTGAACGGCAATAGCGGCGAATTTATCATCGAACGTCTTTTAAAGCGCAAGGACTTTGGATACAAGCCTGCCCTCATAATCGACAGTCAGGCTACTGAAACCTCAGATTTCATGGGAATTCCTGTATTTCCGCATTCTGCAGAAATTGCTGATGCGATAAGGGAAACAGGAACAAAAGTTGCAATCCTCTGCGATTACAAACTTGATACTACGGCAATCAATATGTATTACCGTTACACAATCAATATTCCCCATATTCAGGATACAAATACCATTACTTCCTATGTCCGTGATTTTGGCGGTATTCTTGGTTTTTCATCTACCCACAACCTTACAAAAAAAATCAGCGTTGCCCTTAAAAGGGCTCTGGATATTTTCCTTCTGCTCATTTCTGCCCCGCTTACAATTCCGCTTACAATTGTCGTTGCAGTTCTTGTAAAGCTTACCAGCAAGGGGCCTGCCTTTTACGGTCATAAGAGAATCGGCAAAAACGGTCGTGAATTTAAATGCTGGAAATTCCGTTCCATGGTAATTGACGCTGACAAGCAGCTGGAAAAGATTCTTGCAGAAAATCCACAGATGCGCGCTGAATGGGAAAAAGACCGCAAATTTACTAACGATCCCCGCATCACAAAACTTGGAAAAATTCTTCGCAAGACCAGCATTGATGAGATTCCTCAGTTCTTTAACATTCTCCTTGGTGAAATGAGTTTCATCGGTCCCCGCCCGGTTACAAAGCCGGAACTTGAAAAATACGGTGACAAGTCAGATTTCATTCTTTCCGTTCAGCCCGGTTTAAGCGGTATGTGGCAGATTTCCGGCCGTTCTGATACAGGTTACGAGGAGCGCATTACCCTTGATTCCTACTACATTCAGAACTGGTCTGTCTGGCTTGACCTGTGGATTATAATTAAGACAATTTATGTAGTCATAAAAGGCAAAGGAGCCTATTGATGCGACGTCTTTTTCTTACCGGATTATTTTTTCTGCTTGCATCCCTTTCTTTTGCTTCAAAATACAGAATTGCAAATGTTACCTATGATGTTCTGGGAATTACAAGACCCTATGCCATTGAACGCAATATAGAAATTGATAAATCCCGTGTCTTTAACTCTTATACAGAACTAAGTCTTTATATAAAAGATTTGGAACAGCAGCTGATAAACAAGAGGACTTTTAATACCTCAAACATCAGCCTTACCTATGGTGACATTAAGGGTGACGAGGAAATTTCTCTGGTTCACCTGCATATTTTTACTTCTGACTCAAAGCACCTGCTTATCGTTCCCTACCCCAAATATGACTCAAACACAGGTCTTACGCTCAAAGCAAAAGTAAAGGATACAAACTTCCTTGGAACTATGAGTCCACTCAATGCTGATGTTGAGTTTTTTTCTGGTGAAGACTCTGTAACGGCAGAATGGAAAAACAAGCTGGGCTTCAGTCTTTCCTATGACTATCCCTTTAAAATGGGACCCTTTAAGTCTTCATGGAATAACTCGCTCAGTTTCAGCTATACCTTTGGAAAAGACTCTCCTGAGTTTAATGTAACAACAGGCTTTACATTTATTCTGCCCTTTGACACTTTTTCCATCAGCCTGGACCTCAAGCAGTCAATAATCCGCAACTTTGACTACAAGAAATACGGAGATGACTTCTATTTTGTAGAAGGCGCAACACTATCGGTACCGGTTATCCTGCAAAAAATTGATAACTGGGGAAATGTCACCTGGTCTCCCTATGTTTCATATACCTGGAACTGGGATCATGACGGCATCAGCTCGGATAACAAGGACTTGAGCAGCCCAATTCTTGCATTTGGACACACTATAGGAACATCACGCGTGAACTGGCGGGGCAATTTCAGAGACGGTCTTTCCGTAACTGCCGGACAGTCTCTTGGCTACAATTTCCAGAAGGATACATTTATTCCGAAAGTACATGCTGAACTGATTGGATACAAGTCTGCATTCAAATATGTAGGTTTTTCCGGCCGCCTCTACGGTTTTGCCTCATACAACGGTACGGAAAAGATTGGTGCAAAACTTCGTGGTATTAAAGATGACATGAAATACGATGGAACGGATAAAAAGGCTCTTGATGTTCCTGTTGCAATTCTTTTCAACATTGACATGCCAATTCATATCATCACTACAGACTGGTGTGGCTGGATTCAGGCAATTTTCGGTGAAGAGTCTAAAATGGCAAAGGCTTTCAGTTTTATGCGCTATCTTGACTTTGAGCTACAGATTTCACCATTTATTGATGTTGGTCTTACAAAGAATGCAGTTACCGGAAGAACATTCAGCATTCAGGATGGTTTTTATGGTGCCGGTTTTGAAATGCTGATTTTCCCTCAAAAATGGCGCAGTATCGAAGTTCGCGCAAGCCTTGGTGTTGATGTCGGAAGAAAAATCATCAAGAAAGTAATCTCATCTCTCATAGATGACAGCTGGAGATCAGGTTCCGCCTACGAATTATATATCGGAATCGGTCTTCACTACTAGTTTATTCAGTAATTCCCAGTTTTTTCTTTGCTTCTTTTCGCCAGTAGGTATCAGGCATATTATCTGACATATAAGAATAGAGGGCTCCTGCAAAAATACTTTTTCCCCTCTTTTCAACCCTCTCAGCAAACTGAAACATCATATCCCAGACATGAGTCTCACTGCCCCATTCAACAATATCACTGTATCTGGAAGCCGTCTGCAGAAAAGTGGGAAAATCAATATATTTAAATTCTGCATCACGCTCAGAAAGGGCTGCAATCATATTGGTAAGGGCTTCCACGGTTCCAAGCGCCACACAGGTCAAAGCCTTTTCATCTTCTCCACGCTTGTCATAAATCAGGCCGAGTTCATAAAGGGCTTCAAGAGAATGATTGGGTTCTGCACGGAAAAGCATGAAAAAGCGGTCGGCATGTTTTACCGTATCAAAATCAATGGTCCGTAGCAGGGCCTGGATAAAAGCCTTGTCCTTAAAGTGCTGGTCATTGTCCAGAATAAGATAAAGCATCTGTTCAAAAGGCTCATCCCTTTTCTGCTGCTTTGCAAGATTAGCCATGGTATAGAGAATATCAAATGATTCTGCCGGAATATCAAGATAGGGAGACTCCATGCGGGCCCGCTCATAGAAATCCAAGGCAACGCCATGTTCTCCTTCCAGCTGATAAATTTTTCCGATAAGGTAATCTGCCTCAGGATAAACGGCTTTTGCCTTAATCCAGGAAACCATATCGTTTACATTGTTGTTAAAATAATCTTTTCCGTATCTTTTAAGGTAACGGTTAATGATGGCAATAGCTTCTTTTTCGTCTCTGTCTGCAAGAACATCCAGTACATCAGAGAAAACAGTACCAACCCTTCTTACAGCACGGGGAGTCAGTGCATTTTCCAGAATATATGTTTCATATTCACTTTCAGCACGGCGGGCATCTTTTGCCTGATTTGCATATTTCATCGCATTTCCGTAATCACCGGCATCAAAAGAAACCGTTGCCTCTTCCAGAATACGGTAGGCGGACTCTGAGTCTTTTGGTTTTTGGGGTGCACGGGCAAAAAGCGAAAGTGTCAAAAAGGCAAAAAAGAATACTGCCGTCTGTTTTCTCATAGCGAGTTTAATTCCTCTCTAAATACATTATCGGCATCTTTTTCATCAACCGTGCGCACTATTTCACCTTTTTTGAAAATAATGGCTTTTCCACCGGCCCCAGCGATTCCAATATCTGCGTGCTTGCCTTCTCCGGGTCCGTTTACTACACAGCCCATGACGGCTACGGTAATGTCTTTTTTCATTGAAAGAAGAGTATTCTGCCAGCGGTTCATAAAGGCATGAACATCAAATCCCTGTCGTCCACATCTGGGACAGCTGACAAGAGTTACCCCGCCCTTTCTTTTTCCGCATTCCCGCAGAATTTCAAGGCCTGTGATGACTTCATTTTCAGGAGCAGATGAAAGGGACACACGAATTGTGGATCCGATTCCTTCACGCAGCAGATGGCTGAAGGCAAGTGTTGATTTTACAACTCCTGTAATGAGGGGACCGGCTTCAGTTACTCCAACATGAAGAGGAATATCATATTTTGAAGCAAAATCTTCATTGGCTTCAATTGTTTCCTGAACGGAAGATGCTTTCATGCTCACGACAAACTGATTAAAATTGAGTTCATCAAAAACGGCAGATTCACGAGCAGCGGTTTCGCTTAAGGCGACACTTCGCGACATAAGTCCCTTTTCCACTTTTTCACGCAAATCATGGGGGAGAGAACCAGAGTTTACGCCGATACGGATGGCAACACCTTTTTCGCGGCAGCCATTTACTACTGCTTCTACCCTGTCTCTTGCACCAATGTTACCCGGATTGATTCTGATGGCGGCGACCGGACCTTCAAGGCATTTGAGTGCAAGCCTGTAGTCAAAATGAATGTCAGCTACAAGCGGCATGCTTGTGGCCTTACAAATTTCTATAAAACTTTCTGCGCTCTCCATGTCTGGGACTGCAAAACGAATGATGTCGCAGCCCAGCATTTTTAAGGAAGCAATTTTGCTTTTTATTTCTTCAAGTTTGGCCGGATCGTCCTTTACGCCAATAATCCCCTCTTTCCACATTGTCTGAATGGTAACAGGATTATTTCCACCAACGATGATTTTATCAACATTTTCAAATCCACCGACAGTAACTTCGCGGGGTGTAAAAAATTTCTTTTCCATATATTGATTATACTACAGCCTGAAAAAATGATAAAGAGTAAAAAAAACGGACTCAGCACCAACTGAGCCCGTCATTTTCCGTAAGATTATTTTTTACGCAATCATACCGAAGACCATTGCGAACAAAGCGATTGTTTCACAAAGACCGACGACCATGATGTAGTTGGTAAAACCTTTTCCTG
>ODAI014012696.1_pt1 | contig 37036 bp, 35 predicted proteins | sample 1539321 | NCBI WGS metagenome assembly ODAI01 (sample SAMN02144231, study PRJEB22623) | gut metagenome | biome: sheep rumen | host: Ovis aries | place: New Zealand
TCGGCAATTTCGCCTACGTCACTGACCTGAGCGAAATTTCAGAGGAGGCCATTGAAAAACTGCAAGGCATTGAATACCTGATTATTGAGGCGTTGCAAAAGAAGAAACACTATTCGCATCTCACCTTGGACGAGGCGATTGAAATATCAAGAAGGGTGGGGGCGAAGAAGACATGGTTCACGCATTGCAGCCACAGCATGGGCCTCGCCGCCGATGTTAACCGTGAGTTGCCCGAAGGCATGATGCTCGCATACGACGGGATGAAAATTGAAATAGCTATCAACCATCAGCAGTCAGCTATCAGCTTGGTTAAATCGGAGCTGAAAGCTGATTGCTGACAGCTGAATGCCAACAATTCAACAAATCAACGATTCAACAATTCAACAATAATGAAATCCACTTATTCCCAAAGACTGATCAAACTCGCCGACCTCAACCACCACCAAACTTTCTTCGCGGGTCGTTGTTCCGAGTATTTCCTGGAAAGTTCCTATTTCGCTGTGGCGCAATATGTTGATACGAAAGACACCGTTCTTCTAGTCCTCCATGGCATCGACTTCAAGTTCCCGATTTTCGCGGGCGACATTGTCACTTTTGAAAGTAAAGTCGTGAATGTTGGCCGCAGCACTTTGACGGTCTACACGAAGATGTACCGCAGCCGCGAGCCTGAAAAGATTGCCGCCGACGGCTTCGCCACCTTCTCCTATTTGGACGAAAACCACCATTCCCGTCCGCACGGCATCACGCTCGAGCCTGAAACGGAGGAAGAACGTTTCTTGCAACAACAAGCCATAGAGGTGATGGAAGACTCGAAGCGTCGGGCCAAGGCGATGAATGCACGTTAACGAAGTTCCTTCGGATAGCAAATGAAATGCTTCACCACGGGCTGCGAAAGCACCGAAATGTTCAGTTGGTCGGAAGCCTCGCTGATGTCCTTCAATGTGCCGTCTTTGTATAGGATGTTGATGGCCGACTTTTTGGGATGATAGGCGTGGTTCGACGAAACGCCTTGCAACAGCGCGAAATCCGCCTCCTCCAGCGACCAGCCGTATAGTTTGGCAATCTTGTTTCGAATGTCCTCAATATAGTTCGGGTCAAATTCTGAGTCTTGCATCTCTATCTTGGACAAATGCCTGTCAGTCAAGCGTCTGCAAAGTTCGGAGAGGACGTGGTCTTCGTCATCGCACCAGGCTTTCACGGCCGTCATCACGTCGTAATCGTCCAATGAGCAGAACTGGTCGAGGACGAAATCGGGGTCGTGGACATCGTCGAAGGGGTGTTGGTTCTTGAGGAAGAACGATAGGGCAGGGGTGGCGAACAAGTCGCGTTCCTGACTGAGCATTTTGGCGCGTTTCAGGATGTTGCGCAGCATGTATTCCGCGCTCAAAACAGCCTTGTGCATATACACCTGCCAATACATGATGCGTCGCGCCACGATGAAGCTCTCCACCGAATAGATGCCCTTCGCCTCGATGGCGAGTTCATTGCCAACGACTTCCATCATCTCCAACAGCCGCTCTGCGTTCACGCTGCCCTCGGCCACACCGCTGAAGAAACTGTCGCGTTTCAAGTAGTCGATTCTATCTACATCCAACTGGCTGGAAATCAATTTGCCAAGAAATCCTTTCTTATATTCGCCTTTGAACAATTTGATGGCTAAATCAAGCCGTCCGCCGTGGATTTCGTTGAATTTCTGCATCACTTTTAGCGAGAGTTCCTCGTGCGTAACGCCTTGCACGATGCTGTTCTCCAAAGTGTGCGAAAACGGGCCGTGGCCGCTGTCGTGGAGCAAAATGGCCAATGAAGCGGCCTCCAATTCCTCGTCTGTAATGTCGTAGCCTTTGCCGCGCAGCAGCTGGATGGCGCGTCGCATGAGGTGCATGGTGCCGAGGCTGTGGGCAAAGCGCGTGTGGTTGGCGCCAGGATACACCAAGTTGGTCATACTGACTTGTTTGATGCGCCTAAGCCTTTGGAAATAAGGGTGCTCGATGATGTCGAAATGTAGTTCGTCGGGGATGCTGACGAAGCCGTAGATGGGGTCGTTGAAGATTTTCTTTTTGTTTGGAATTGTTGCCATTTGTCGCAAAATTTGCTGCAAAAGTAATGCTTTTTATAAGAAAATGTTTTTTTTCGCGTTATATCCATAAACACTTATTCTATGGACAAAACCACCATCCTTTGGGCCGACGACGAGATTGACCTCCTGAAGCCCCATATCATGTTTCTGGAACAGAAAGGCTATGAAGTAGTTACGGCCAACAATGGCTCCGATGCCATCGACCTCGTGCGCCAACGCCATTTCGACATCGTTTTCCTTGATGAACAGATGCCGGGCATCTCGGGCATCGAGGCACTCGAAGTCATCAAGCGCGAATACCCCAACCTCCCCGTGGTGATGATCACCAAGAGCGAGGAAGAACGTATCATGGAAGACGCAATCGGTTCTAACATAGCGGATTACCTTATCAAACCCGTGAACCCAAACCAGATTCTGCTTTCGCTGAAACGCAACCTCGAAAACCGCACCTTGCGCGACGAGAAGTCGTCGATGAAATACCAGCAGGAGTTCCGCAAAATCAGCATGGATCTCAATAACAACCTCGACTACAACGAGTGGGCCGACCTTTATAAGAATTTGGTTCGCTGGGAGTTGGAACTCCAAAAGTCGAGCGACGAAGGCATCAAGGGCATCCTCGCCGACCAAAAACTGGAAGCCAACACGCAGTTCACGCGCTACGTTGAACGAAATTATGTGGACTGGATCCAAGGCAGGTCAGAGAAACCCGTGATGTCGCATACCGTGGTGCGCGACAAGGTGATTCCGCGCCTCGATGCCACAGACAAACCGCTGTTTTTCATTGTCATCGACAACCTGCGCTACGATCAATGGAAAGCCATTCAGCCGCTGATTGAGAACTATTTCCGCGTGGAGGCCGACGATGTGTATTATGCCATCCTGCCTACGACTACCCAATATGCCCGCAACGCCCTTTTTGCAGGCCTGATGCCGCTCGAAATACGCCGTCGCTACCGCCAATGGTGGGTCGATGAGGACGAGGAAGGCACCAAAAACCAATTCGAGGGCGAACTCCTTGGCGAACAACTGAAGCGCTTCGGCAAGAACATCAAGTACTCCTATAATAAGGTGTTGAACCTCACGGCAGGCAAGAAGTTGGCTGAACAAATGTCGAACCTGATGGGTAACAAGCTGAATGTCATCGTCTACAACTTCGTCGACATGCTTTCGCACGCCCGCACGGAGATGGAAATCATCCGCGAATTGGCCGACGACGAGGAAGCCTATCGCTCGCTGATGCTCTCGTGGTTCGAGCATTCCAGCCTCTTCGACATGATGCGCTTCATCGCTGAAAAGGGCTGCGACATGGTCATCACCACCGACCACGGCTCGACCTACGTCGAAAAGCCAGTGAAGATTTTGGGCGACCGCGAGGTGAACACCAACCTGCGCTACAAGTACGGCAAGAACCTGAAATACAACCCGAAAGAGGTCTTTGAGGTGAAAGACCCAGAGAAGATTTTCCTGCCTAAGGCCAACCTCAGCACGACCTTCGTCTTTGCCGGCGAAAGCGACTTCTTTGCCTACCCGAACAACTACAACTATTACGTCAGTTACTACCGCAACACCTTCCAGCACGGCGGCATCTCCATGAGTGAAATGCTGATTCCTGTGACGCATCTCACGGCGAAACGGTGATGGCTCTGTCACAAAACCAACAAAACCGTCAAAACTGTTTGTGTATGTTGGAAAGCCACGCCAACCGGCTGGCTTTCGGGCGGCAAGCGGTTGCATGCCGCCGTGACTATGAGTGGTTTTGTGGGTTTTGAAGGTTTTGTGATGAAAAAAAGGTTATCTTTGCGGCGAAAATCGTTTGCAATGAAGGATAAACAATTCAAAATAAGTAGCGTGGAAGCGCTTTCCGAGGTGTCGGATTACTTGATTTCCTTGCGCGACGAGGCCGATGTCATCGCTTTTTACGGCTCGATGGGCGCGGGCAAGACGACCTTAATCAAGAATCTGTGCCACAAAATGGGTGTCACCGACGAGGTGAACAGCCCCACCTTCGCCATCGTCAACGAGTATGTCACCGAGGATGGCGAATCGGTCTATCATTTTGATTTCTACCGTATTAAGAAATTGGAAGAGGCCTACGACATCGGCTATGAGAACTATTTCGACAGTGGCAACCTCTGCCTCATCGAATGGCCCGAAATGATTGATCCGTTGCTTCCGGAAAAACACATTCGCGTTGACATCAAGCACGGCGCAACTGATGATGAACGATTGATTTGTTGTGAAATCGTAAACGGATGATTATGAGAAGATTGGTTGTGTTTTGTGCGACAATTATGGCGTTAGGATGGGTTTCGTGTAAATCCACGGGAGACCACAACCCTATGGCATACGACCGGCAAAAGGTTGCCGAGGTGATAGCTGCCCATGACACGACCATTCTCTATTTCATGACTTCGTGGTGTGGCGCAGGTCAATCTGATTTTGAAAGGAATTTGAAGCCTTATCTTAGTAAGGCATCTGATACAAAGGCAATTGTAATCGGTTGTGTTGGTGAGTTGGAAGAGGTCATGAGACTGGATGGGCTTAACGACAACTTGTTTTTGTTCAATAAGGTGTCACGAGGAGGCTTTATTGACAGGCTGTTCATCAATAACGAGTGTAAGAAGTTGCTAAGGGATTATAAACGTGTGAATTATGTTCCTGTACGGTTAGTTTGCAATGGCAAAGGTGAGATTCTGAATTGGAATGCCGATAAGGAATCAAGTTCTGTTTATGGATTGCTTTATCCGTATTTAATTGGTTGGAAATGAACGATAAGCTGAAACAAATTGTCGCAAATGCCTCTAAAGTCTTCATCCTCACCGATGAGAACGTCGCTCCGTTTTGGCTGCCCGAAACCGAATATTGGCTTGGCTGCGAAAACGCGGTCGAAATCGTGATAAAACCTGGCGAGAAGCACAAAACCCTGCAAACCGTACAACGCATTTGGAAAACCTTGATGCGTCACCATGCCGACCGCAACGCCTTGTTAGTCAACCTCGGAGGCGGTGTGATTACCGACTTGGGCGGCTTCGCGGCCTCGACTTACAAGCGCGGCATCAAGTTCATCAACATTCCGACGACCTTGCTCGGTATGATTGACGCGGCGATAGGAGGGAAGACGGGCATCGACTTCGGCGGCGGCAAAAACCAAATCGGTACTTTTTCGGAGGCTGAGGAAGTAATTATTGATCCTGTTTTTTTGGAAACCTTACCCCAGCGTGAACTCCTTTCTGGCTTGTCTGAAATGCTGAAATACGGTTTCATTGCCGACCCTGAATTGCTTCATGCGGATGCGGAGAATTACTTCCCTTATATAAAGAGGTGTGCAGAAACCAAAAGCGAAATCGTGAAGAAAGACCCGACGGAGAAGGGCTTGCGCAAAATCCTGAATTTCGGACATACCATAGGTCATGCTGTTGAAAGCCATTGTCTGACGACAGATTATCCCTTGCTTCACGGCGAGGCAGTGGCCTTGGGCATGGCGGCGGCACTTTGGCTTTCGGTAAAACAATGCGGTTTGGACAAAGGCGTTCTGAAAAACTTTGAAAACCAGTTGCCTATGCTGCTGTCAGAAGCGGAAGTTTCGCTTTCGGAAGCCGATTTCGAACCGATTGTGGATTATTTGTCTTTCGACAAGAAGAACAAGGGAGAAAAGCCGCAATTCGTTCTGCTTGAGGCGGTTGGGAAGCCTGTTTGGGAGGTGACGCTTCCAAGCGTCACAATCAAGGAGGCTTTGGAATATGTAATCAGTAAGGTGTCGAATTGATGAAACTGCACTGCGACATCCAACTGCCCGCTTCCAAAAGCGAAAGCAACCGCGCCTTGATGATTGCGGCGTATGGCGGATTCACTCCTGATTTCCAGAACCTTTCGGATTCAAACGATACGCTTGTTTTGGACAAAGCCTTGCGCGAAATCCAGCAAAACAAAGTCGTCATCAACATCGCAGATTGCGGCACGGCGGCGCGTTTCCTGGCCACTTATTTGGCCTGTCGCGAAGGCGAGTGGGTTTTGACGGGAACGGAACGGATGAAACAGCGTCCCATCGCGCCACTTGTTGAGGCCTTGAGAGGATTAGGTTCTGATATTCAGTATGTTGAAAAAGAATGTTGTTTGCCATTGAGAATCAAAGGAAAGCCTGTTTTGGGCGGGAAAGTACAAATAGAGATGCACCAAAGCAGCCAATTCGCCTCATCTTTGCTTTTGGCTGCTCCTATGTGGCCGCAAGGCCTTGAAATGGAGCTATTGGGTGAACTCATTTCCTTGCCTTACCTCGAAATGACCTTGGCTATGATGAGGCATTTTGGAGCAAAGGCTGAACGAAATGGAAGGACAATTTATGTCAATCCAAAACCTTATCAATCAAGGAGTCTTACGGTTGAAGCCGATTGGAGCGCGGCCTCCTATTGGTACGAAATGGCGGCTTTGACTGATGAATGTGAGATACGTTTGCGAGGCTTGTCGATGCCCTCACTTCAGGGAGATGCCATCATAATGGATTGGATGCGGCAATTGGGCGTTGGCACTTTCGTCGAAAATGAGGCTGTTGTCTTGCGGAAAATCCCTTTCGTGAATCGCACTCAGCACTTTGATTTTTCTGCCCATCCCGACCTTTTCCCGACCATGGCGGCTACTTGCGCCGGCTTGCAAATGGAAGCGCGTTTTTCTGGTATTTCCAACTTGAATGTCAAAGAATCGGATAGACTGAGGTCGATGGAAAATGAATTGATAAAAATAGGTGTTGAAATGAATAAAATTGATGACGGATCGGTGGCGATTATCTCTTGCTCCCATCTTCCATGTTTTGATTCGTCCCATCCTTTGATTTTTTCGGCTCACAACGACCATCGTGTGGTTATGTCGTTGGCTCCCTTGGCTTTACGTATAGGATCCATCCGTTTCGACGATATGGAAGTGGTTCGGAAATCCTATCCACATTTTTGGTCTGATGTTAAGTTTGCTGTTGAAAATAGTACCGAAATGACATGATTTTTGTGTTGGCATTATAAAATTTCGTAATTTTGCGTGTTTTTTATGTATCGACATGACTGTAGAGTTATTTGTGCCTTGTATTATAGACCAGTTCTTCCCCAATGTGGCTGTCAGCACGTTGAAAGTACTTGAACGCGCTGGTGTTGAGGTGGACTACAATCCCGAACAGACTTGTTGCGGGAGGTTTGCTTATAATGCTGGTTTTGTGGAAGATGCAAAAGATTTGGGCGACAAGTTCCTCAACGATTTCTCTACCGACCATCCTGTGGTTGCCCCATCGGCGGCATGTGTCTATTACATAAGAAAACGCTTCCCAGAATTGTTTTTTAATACGGCCAACCATTTGGTTTTCAAGAAAATGGTTGGAAATATTTTTGAATTGACAGATTTCCTCGTAAACCGTCTGCATTTCGACGATTTTGGGGCTGAATTTCCATATAAAGTGACCTTCCACGACAGTTGCAGCGCTTTGCGCGGCCTCGGTCTGGGCAAAGAGGCTCGTCAGCTGCTTTCCAAGGTTAAAGGCTTGGAGCTCATTGAAATGAAGCAAACCGACATGTGTTGCGGTGCCGACCTCTCGCTCCAAATGAACCATGAGCCAATTGCTGTCGGGATGGCCAATCATAAAGTTAAAAACGCATTAAACACAGGTGCTGAGTATATCGTTTCCACGGATATGAATTGCTTGATGCATCAAAAGTCATTTATCGAAAAAGAAGGACTACCAATCAAAGTGATTCATATCGCCGATGTGCTCGCCTCAGGATGGGAGGGATCAAATGACTGAATCCAAGTATTTTGTACATGAAAGCAGCTATGTCGATGACAACGTGAGCATCGGCGATGGAACCAAGATATGGCATTTCTGCCACATCCAATCGGGTGCTGTGATAGGCAAAAAATGCTCTTTCGGGCAAAACGTGAACGTGGGCAACAACGTGAAGATTGGCAATAACGTCCGTGTGCAGAACAACGTCTCGATCTATGAAGGCGTTGAGATTGAGGATAATGTGTTTTGCGGGCCGAGTTGCGTGTTCACCAACGTCACCACGCCACGCGCCCACTTCCCCGTGCATGGCGTGTATGGCAAGACCCGCATTTGCGAGGGCGCGTCGCTTGGGGCCAACTCGACCGTGGTTTGTGGGCACACTGTGGGCAAGTCGGCACTGATAGCCGCCGGCGCGGTTGTCACCAAAGACGTGAAACCCTACGCGCTGATGGCTGGCGTTCCGGCCCGGCAAATCGGCTGGGTGTGCGAGTGCGGCCGACGTCTCGATGCCTCACTGCAATGCGCCTGCGGACGAAAATACAAAGAAGTCGATAATCAACTAATAACTGAAAACTGACAACTGAAAAAAATGCAATTCAGAGACCTAAAGACACAATACCTCGCCCTGAAGGACGAAATGGACAAGGCCATCAAGGAGGTGGTCGAATCGAGTGCCTTCGTGATGGGGCCTAAGATTAAGGAAATGGAAACCGCTTTCGCCGACTATGTGGGCATGAAGCACTGCATAGCCTGCAACAGCGGCACCGATGCGCTCCTGCTCGCGCTGAAAGCGTGGGACGTGAAGCCAGGCGATGCGGTTTTCGTGCCTGCCTTCACCTTCTTCGCCTCGGCGGAAGTGATTGCCATGCAAGGCGCAACACCCGTGTTCGTCGATGTGGACGAGAACACGTTCAACATTGACGTGGCCGACCTCGAACGCAAAATCGGGCAAACCATCAAGGCCGGCAAACTCAAGCCTCGCGCCATCATAGCCGTCGACCTGTTCGGGCTGCCCGCCGATTTCGAGGCGATAAACCAAGTGGCTGAGAGTCATGGGCTTTATGTGCTTGAAGATGGGGCACAAGGCTTCGGCGGACGCATCGGCGAAAAGAAGGCCTGCTCGTTTGGCCACATCACCACCACCTCGTTCTTCCCCGCCAAGCCCGTGGGCTGCTACGGCGACGGCGGCGCCATTTTCACTAACAATGATGAGTGGGCCGCACTCATGGAATCCTATCACATCCACGGCAAAGGCAGCGACCGCTACGACAACGTCCGCATCGGCATGAACTCGCGCTTGGACAGCATCCAAGCCGCCGTCCTGCTCGTCAAGCTGAAGGCTTTCAAGGAGTATGAGCTGGTCGACATCAACAAAGTGGCGGCGCGTTACACTGAAAAGTTGAAGGACGTGGTGAAGACGCCCGTCGTGCCTGAAGGCTATTATTCAAGCTGGGCACAATACACCATTCAACTCGAAAGCAAGGAGACCAGAAACGGATTGCAAGAAGCCATGAATGCCAAAGGCATCCCGACGGCCATCTACTACCCGATACCGATGCACCGCCAAACCGCGTTCAACCATTTGGATGTCAATGACAACCTTTGTCCCGTTTCCGACCGTTTGGCCGACACGGTAATATCGTTGCCCATACATCCCTACCTCTCTGAGGAAGAGCAAGAAAAGGTGTGTGAAGCTGTAATGGAATTTTTGGTGAAATAACGGTCAAAACAATGGGCATCAAGGCGTTCTATAAGAATCTGATCAGTCGCGACAACTACGACGAGGTGATAGAATACCTCAAGGTTGACGAACCGCGCTATGCGCCTGAGTTTGATGTCGAGAGCGTCGAAAGCGAGGTGAAGGAACTGCTGGAGGTGGCCAAGCAGCCCCGCAGCCAAGAACGTTCAGATTGGCTCAAGGAGTGTGCGCGGCGCACATGGGCCGTGCCCGACGGCGAGTGCAGCTTCCTTTTTGCCGAAGACCACCTTAACGCCATACGCTACCTCAACCAATACCTGCGCAAGGCCAACCGGAAGCTGGTGCAAGACGGCGTTTTTGTTTGCGCCTTCGACACCGCCCAGAAACGACGCGCCCAGATCTTCGACCGCTACCCGCGCTTCATCGCCCGCATCGTCTACACTTTCGACTTCATCTGGCACCGCATCTTCCCGAAGATGCGCCTGACGCGCCGCTTCTATTATTTCTGCACCCGCCGCATCCGCAAGGTGTTCCCACGCCCCGAAGTGCTCGGAAGGCTCTATTATTGCGGCTTCGAGGTGCTCGGCGAGCAATACATCCACGACCGCTATTGCGTCATCGCCGCCAAGAAGCGCGAACCTTACACCGAGGCGCATCACTACGGACTGCTCGTCAGACTGAAGCGCGTTGGGAAGGACAAAAAGCTCTTCAACGTCTACAAGTTCCGCACGATGTTCGCATACGCCGAGTTCCTGCAGAACTATGTTTACGAGAACAACGACTTGGACAAGGGCGGCAAGTTCAAGGACGACTACCGCATCACCGAGTGGGGCAGGGTGCTACGCAAGCTCTGGCTCGACGAGCTTCCCATGTTTGTCAACATCCTGAAAGGGCAGATGAAATTGGTTGGCGTCAGGCCGTTGAGCCAACAGTATTTCAATTTGTATGATCCTGAAATACAAGAACTTAGAACAAAAACAAAACCCGGCTTGCTGCCGCCTTACTATGTCGACATGCCCGAAACCTTGGACGAAATACAAGCCAGCGAGAAACGCTATCTTGAGGCCTACTTCAAGCATCCCTTCAAGACCGACTGGAAGTATTTCTGGAAAATCGTCGGCAACATTCTGTTCAAGGGAGAACGGTCGAAATGATTTTTTTTGCCGAAACGCTTTGTTTTATCGGAATAATCCGTACTTTTGCAAAAGTATAATCCTCGCCAAATGCATGAAGTTGAATTTGGTGGAAAAACAAGTAGCGTTGGGTCGTGTCAAACGATTGCTTTTCAAATCGTTGCAATTGTTTGATGTGAGTCAAGTGGCGAAGCTTTATGCTTTTCGGAAAGAGACTGATGATCCTGTCGTGATTGGTTTCTCACACTGTGAAGGGATTGGGAATTCGTTATTGTTAAGCAGGTGTGCAAATTTAGTTTACATATTGGACGCGAGACTTCGAGACGCGGGACGCGAGACTTGGGACTTGTCTCGTGTCCCGAAGTCCCGTGTCCCGTGTCAAAAGATTATGAAGTTTAATTTTGTTGAACAGTTACTTGTTGAAATGAGAGCATATTTGGATTTCGATACGGGCTGTAATGCCTTCAGTAGGAAAGTCAAGGAATACCGTTACGAGGTGTGCGCCTCGTTGTTCTTCGGCCTTTTGGCCTACGGGTATTATTTCACGAACATGGTCTACAACCATGATTCGATGAACAAGATAGTTTTGAACGGAAACCACTATTATCGTTTGGGGCGTTGGGGTATTGATGCATTGCTTTATCTCTTGCCTCATCCCACCATGCCTTGGTTTGATGGCTTTGTCAGCCTGTTTTTCTATACTTTTGGCATCTGCTTGGTTAGCAGCGTCTTTAAGCTCAGGAACAAATACACAAGAGTGTTGCTGGCTGCAGTCATCATCTCGTTTCCGTCTTTCATGGACGATTATTTCTATATGTATCAGGCCATCTATTATGCATTGGCTTTCGCCCTGGCAGCCGCTGGTGTTTTCCTTTGGGCCAATGCCAGAAACACATGGTGGTTGGCAGGTGCGGTGTTTTGCTTGTTGATGCTCTTGGGGCTCTATCAAGGGCTGTTGTCGGTGGCCTCGTCATTGATGGTTGTTTACCTTGTGAGGGAGTTGGTTTGCAATCCGAATTCGGCGAGGGAGGCTTTCAGGAAAGGCTTGGTGGCGATAGGGGTTCTTGTAGCCAGTGTGCTGTTGTATGCCCTCGTCACGAAATTGGTTTTCGTCATCAAGGGAAGTGGTTTTTCGGATTATGCCAACAATGCGATGGGAGACAAATCGTTTTCGGTCAGGAGATTGTTGCTGCCTTATAGCCATATGGTTGCAGAGTTGTTGTTTTTGCGGCATAATGGTTCGGTGGTGATGACCAAGTTCGCGTCACGCGTCCACCTGGCAGCGCTTTTGTGTTGCGGCTTTGTCGTATTAAGGAAGATGAAAGGGCGGACTGCCACCGACAAGGCCATGCTTTCACTACTGTTGTTCATTTACCCGCTGTCGGTTAATTTCATGTATTTGGCGACCGATCCGGGTGCGGTTCACACCTTGGTGCATGTCGGTTTCTTGTCCATTTATGTGCTGATGGCAGTCGTTTTGGAGCAAGCCGAAAGGCATGTGATGCTGTCCAACGTGGCGAAGGTGTCGTTGTGCTTCATCATAATCGTCAATGTCCGTATTTCCAACGAGGCCGCCATGCAAACGTCCATGCTGGTCCATCATGCCACCTCGGTACATACCTCAATAGTCACGCAAATCAAGTTGTCGGGAATGCTTGACGGCAAGTCGAAGTTGGCCATCCTTGGCAAAACCGACCAATTCTTGCATGACTTGACCAAGGATTATCCGCATTGGCGTCCGCATGTCGGCCTGGGTGTGAACAATTATTCGAGGCAGAACTTCATGCGATATTTCTTGGGTTTTGATATTCCTGCTGCGTCGGTTGGAGAAATGAAAAAAATCGTCGCTACAGATGAATTCAAGGACATGCCCATCTATCCCTACGAAGGTTCCATCCGCAAGTTTGGCGACGTGATTGTGGTGAAGTTTAGTGAAGAGGTTGAAGATATTCACTGAAATAATGGAAAATAGGAAAATGCATATTTACCAGGAAATCAGTACGACGGTTCTTGGATAAACAGTTACCAAGCGATATTGTTCAAAGAATCATAGAGGCGGGGACTTATGCACCAAGTGCCTGCAATCTTCAGGCTTGGAAATTTATCGTTGTAACTGACCCAAAAAGGAAGAGTGTGCTGAAGAATTGGCACGGATTCATGAAAGAGCATTCCGATTGCAAAGATTTGTATATCACTGGATACAAGAACTTTTTGAATGATGCACGTGCTTTTGTTGCAGGGCAAGAGCATAACGGTGTCCCTCATATCGAACTGGCAGAATTGGAGACCGCATTGAAGAATGGTTGGCGTGGTTTGCCGTCCAAAGTGCGCGTGAGAAAAAGAGTGCAAGATGTGAAAGCAATACACAAGCTTCTGATAGCCAAAACTTGGAAAATCATCAAAAAGTCATGACTCCAACTTTTTCCATCATCATCCCCCACAAGGACACGCCCGACCTGCTTCAACGGTGCTTGGATTCGATACCCGTGCGTGACGACGTTCAAGTCATCGTCGTCGACGACAACAGCGACCCCGCCAAGGTCGACTTCGGGCGTTTCCCCGGTTTGGGCCGCGCCAACACGCAAGTCTATTTTCCCAAGGAAGGCAAAGGCCCCGGACATGCCCGCAACGTTGGGCTTGACCATGCGCGAGGCCGCTGGATTGTCTTCGCCGATGCCGACGACTTCTTCGCGGAGGATTTCAACGCTCTGCTCGACGAGGTGGCCGACGCGAAGGAAGACCTCATCTTTTTCGACTACAACAGTGTGCTTTCGGACGACATCACACAAACCTCCACCGACAAGGCTTGGTTCAGGCCATACATTGCTGGCTATCTGAAAGGTGTCGATGTGGAGCAGGAGTTGAGAGTCAACTTTGTCGTGCCGTGGTGCAAGATTATCCGAAGGGAATTGATTGAGCGGCACCATATAAGGTTCGAGGAGATCAGGTGGAGCGAGGATGTGTATTTCTCGGCCCAGGTGGGCAACCATGCCCAAACGCTGCGGGTGAGCGGCAAGGTAGGCTATGTGACCACCTCCCGCACCGGATCGGTTACGGACAGCTTTTGCTCCACCGTGAAAGAGTTCCGCATCAGGATGAACGAGTCGGTGAAAGTCGACAAGCTTTTCGCCGGGCGATACGGCTTTACCCCCAGGTCCAAGAACTTCCTGATGGGCGTTTACAGGAGAAAAGGGCTTTGGAAATGCTTGTGGTTTTGCCTACGCAATGTCTTCCACCCCGAAATCTTTTGGAAAACAGCCCGTTTCTTGCTGAGTCGAATCAGGAAGAACGGCTTTCGGAAACCAACACCCGCTTGAATGGACACGACCTTCTCCATCATCATCCCCCACAAGGACATCCCCGACCTGCTTCAACGCTGCTTGGACTCGATTCCCGTGCGCGACGACGTGCAGGTCATCGTCGTCGACGACAACAGCGACCCCGCCAAGGTCGATTTCAGGCAATTCCCGAGATGGGAAGGACAACGATATGAGTGCCATTTCACCAAGGAAGGCAAAGGCGCAGGCCATGCCCGCAACGTAGGGCTTGACCATGCCAGTGGACGTTGGGTCGTTTTCGCCGATGCCGACGATTTATTTGCCGACGAGTTCAACACTTTGCTCGACGAGGTGGCCGAAGCCGAGGCGGATATGGTCTACTTCGACTACATCAACGTCATGTCCGACGACATCACTTGCAGGGTGGAGGAGCGCACATGGTACAGCCGATCCATGGCATCGTTCCGTAGCGGCAAGATTTCGGAAGCCTCGCTCAAGACCTCAATCCCCGTGGTGTGGTGTCGATTCATCAAAAGGGACCTGATCGAGCGTCATCACGTCCGATTCAGCGAAACGCCTTGGAGCAACGATGTGTTTTTTGCGGCCCAAACCAATTGCTTGGCTCAGTCATTACAAGTGAGCGAAACGATTGGCTATGTGCTGACACAAAGGCAAGACTCGCTCACCGACAATGTTTGCGGCACGATGCTAGAACTGAGGGTCAGGCTCGAACAAGGATTGAAAAGCGAAAAGATGTACGAAAGCCATGGAATCCATGCCAAAGGAAGCCATACAAGCCCTAACCTTCTGACGGCCTACAGGAAAAACGGCTTCTTGTGGTGCGTGTGGTTCGGCATCTCCAATGTGGGGGAATGGCCTGTGGCAAGGCTGATGTTTGTTTTTCTGGCCAAAAGAGTGAAACGGAGAGAATGGCCTCGTCAAACGCTCAAAACCGTTCCTTAAACCGTTAAAAAGAACCAAATACCTTCAGACTATTATGAACTTGGGACAATGCGACTTCGGATCCATCCAAAGTCCCGAAGTCTCGCGCCCGAAGCCCCGCAGTCAATTATGTGCAAATTATCGGTCATCATACCTATCTATAACACTAGCGCCGCCTTGCCGCGATGCATCGACAGCATACTATGCCAAGGCTTCGCCGACTTCGAGTTGCTGCTTGTCGACGATGGATCGACCGACGGCAGCGGTGCGTTGTGCGACCAATATGCCACTAAAGATAGCCGCATCCGAGTGTTCCACAAGCCATGGGGCGGAACCAGCTCGGCACGGAACGTCGGCCTCGACCACGCCACGGGCGAATGGGTCACTTTCGTCGACAGCGACGACTATATCGAAGAGGGCTATTTCGCCTTGCCTTACGACACGGCCATAGGGCTGTATGTGCGCAGATGGAGCTATGCCAACGGACAAAGTGCCGAGCACATTGCACCCCAACCCGTGCTTCAGCCGCGATATTGGGACTTCCTGAAAAAGGTGATGCACTGCTTCGCCTTCCGGACGGGATGCTCCTTTTTCTATCAACGAATCATGATAGAGAAGGGTGGGATCCGGTTCGATGAACGATTCCGTCTCGGCGAAGACACCCTGTTTGCCATCGACTATTTCAAGTGCATCGACACCCTTCAGACCATGGCGGGGCCAGCCTACCGATACGACCGTTTCGAGCATTGGGAAGAGAAGCATCTGCTTTCGTGGGATGAGGCCCAAAGCTACCTGTCGACCTTCATGGACAAGTACGAAACCTTGCCCGTTGAGGCCCCCGCCCTGATGACGCAGATGTTCGGCCTGATCCACACACTCGTTGCTAAGCACGAAAAGTGCTTCGGTGCCAAATGGCTCCACTCCGAGCCTGTAAAGCGCATGATTCGCTCGCAAATCGCCCACCGGCGCTACCTTCCCGCCATAAGAAACATAGCCAAGACCATGCTGCCGCGCAAAACGGCAAACGGCTAGGAACAATCGCAAACTGGTTATGCCAACAGCAATAGAATTCAACAACGTCAGCAAGCTCTACAGGCTTGGATTGGTCTCTACCGAAACGATTGTGGACGACCTGAAGCGGTGGTGGACGATGAACATCCTCCGGAAGGAAGATCCCTTCCTGACGGTAGGTTCGGTGAACGACCGCTCGACGGCCGCCGACAGCGACTACGTCTGGGCCTTGAAGGACATCGACTTCAAGGTGGAACAGGGCGATGTCGTTGGCATCATCGGCAAGAATGGCGCGGGCAAGAGCACGCTGCTCAAGATCCTTTCGAAGATTACGGCACCCACCACGGGCACCATCAAGGCCAGGGGTCGAATCGGCTCGCTGCTTGAGGTGGGCACGGGCTTCCACGGTGAGATGACAGGCCGCGAGAACATCTTCCTCAACGGCGCCATCCTTGGCATGACCAAGCCTGAAATTGCCCGCAAGTTAGACGAAATCATCGACTTTTCGGGATGTGAGCGCTACGTCGACACGCCCGTGAAGCGCTATTCGAGCGGCATGAAGGTGCGCCTCGGCTTCGCCGTGGCCGCCTTCCTCGACCCCGAGATTCTCGTTGTCGACGAAGTGCTTGCCGTGGGCGACATGGAGTTCCGCCGAAAAGCCATCTCGAAGATAAAGGAATTGAGCCGCGGCGAAGGTCGGACGGCGCTCTTCGTTAGCCACGACCTATCGAGCGTCAACAAGCTGTGCAAAACAGGATTGGTGCTCAACAACGGGTCGATAGACTATTACGGCACGGTTGGCGGCGCCATCGAACATTATATGAAAACCAATCAAGCCCTGAACATAGAGGAAGGCATGGCTTTGGGTGCCAACAGGAAGGGAAACGGAATGCTGAGGTTCACCGAAATCCTCGTCATGGACAAGGACGGAACGCGCCGAAACGTGTTTGAAGTGGGCGAGGAATGCGTCATCAGGATCGGCTTCGAAGCCTCCGACTTTCTGGAAACGAGCAACTTGTCCTCCATCAGCGTGGGCTTCAATACGCTTGACGGAATCCGTGTGGCATGGATGGGCACCGCCTTGCTCGTTGATAAAATCGACGCATCGGCGCGGACGGCCACGTTCCGCATTCCCCGATTGATGCTCAACGAAGGTGTCTATAACCTTATCCTTATCGCCCGTGTCGACGGGATGGAAGCCGATTTCGTCAGGAACGTGGCCCAAATCGAAATGGTTTTCCAAGATTATTTCGGAACGGGGAAAAATCCCCCGAAAGACGTTAATGTCATGGGTTACACTTTCTTGGACTATGGAATATCGTTGGAATAAAGGAAAAACAAGCGAAAAGTGATGTTTTTCGATTTGTTTTATTGGAAAAAGTCGTACCTTTGCAACCGTTTTCATCACCGTGCAATGGATGATGTCTTTAATGAAATCAAAGAGTGTGGGCTTTTGCTCAAGTGGTTGGAAAACAAAGATATATGACCGCTTGGTGTGAGCCAAATGGCGAAGCTGTACACATAGAAATAATCACGAACCTATGAGTCAACCGACAGAAGGAAACTGGACAACAGTAATCAAGCCCCGAAACAAGCTTTTCGAGGTGAACCTGAAAGAAATCTGGGACTATCGCGACCTCTTGACTTTGTTTGTCAAGCGCGACATTATCACGAGCTACAAGCAGACCATCCTCGGACCGCTTTGGTGGATTATCCAGCCTGCCATGACGGTCATTATGTACATGGTGGTGTTTGGCGGCATTGCCGGCATCCCCACCGATGGCATCCCGCAGCCATTGTTCTATTTGAGCGGCGTGTGCATGTGGCAGTATTTCTCTTCATGCCTAACCAGCACATCCGGCACTTTCACTGGCAATGCAGGTATCTTCGGCAAGGTGTATTTCCCAAGGCTCATCATGCCATTGGAAAAGGTGATTAGCAATTTGGTGAGGTTTGGCATACAGCTGGGCTTGTTTGTCGTGGTTTATGCGTTCTATGTTTTCAAGGGCATCGCGCTCAGTCCCAACTGGTATCTCCTGCTTTTCCCCTTGCTTGTGGTGATGCTGGCAGGTCTTGCCTTGGGTTTTGGCATCCTAATCTCTTCAATGACAACGAAATACAGGGATTTGTCTATTCTTTTTGGGTTTATCCTTCATTTGTGGATGTATGCTACTCCTATCGTTTATCCCCTTAGCCAAGCGAAAGGAAAGATGGCGGCAGGCATAGATTTGTACACACTTATGCACTACAACCCCGTGACCCCCGTTCTTGAAGCCTTCAAATACGGCGCTTTGGGCGCAGGTGAGTTTATTGGCTGGGGTTGGCTGGCCTATAGTTTTGGTTGCATGATAGTGCTGATTGCCTTGGGTATCCTTATTTTCAACAAGGTTCAGCAGAACTTTATGGATACAGTGTAGAGTGCGTAATAGTAATAGCTTTATAGTGATAAATACAAACAATTATGCCAGCAGCAATAGAATTCAACAATATCAGCAAGTTATACCGCTTGGGTTTAGTCACCAGCGGCACTTTGGCTCACGACCTCAAGCGTTGGTGGACGATGAACATCAAGGGCGAGGAAGACCCCTTCCTGACCGTAGGCTCGGTGAACGACCGCTCGAAGGCCGCCGACAGCGAATATGTCTGGGCCTTGAAGGACATCGACTTCAAGGTGGAGCAAGGCGATGTGGTGGGCATCATCGGGAAGAATGGCGCGGGAAAGAGCACGCTGTTGAAAATACTCTCCAAGATCACGGCTCCCACAACGGGCACCATCAAGGCCAAGGGCCGCATAGGTTCCTTGCTTGAAGTGGGCACAGGCTTCCCCCCTGAGATGACGGGTCGCGAGAACATCTACCTCAACGGTGCCATACTTGGCATGACCAAGCCAGAAATCGCCAAGAAAATCGACGAGATCGTGGATTTCTCTGGCTGCGAGATGTATATCGACACGCCCGTGAAACGCTATTCCAGCGGCATGAGGGTGCGCCTCGGCTTCGCCGTCGCAGCCCACCTCGACCCCGAAATTCTCGTGGTCGATGAAGTTCTCGCCGTCGGTGATGCCGAGTTCCAGAAGAAAGCCATCGGCAAGATGAAGGACGTGAGCAGGGGTGAGGGTAGGACTGTGTTGTTTGTTAGTCATAATATGACAAGTGTGAAAGCCCTGTGCACGAGAGGCGTGATACTCCAAAACGGTATGCTGATTGACGATGGCGAAATCGACAGCATTGTGACGCACTACCTTCGTGGCGACAATGAAGTGGACAACTACAAGGCGGGCAACGAACCCCTTGTCAGCAAAAACGGCTTCGAGCTTTTGGAAATCGGCGTGAGGAAGAAAGGTGGAGATTATTCCGATGTCATCCGCATGGACCATGAGCTGGAATTGGTGATGCGCTATCGCCTGACCGAAGCGAAAGACCCTTTTTGGATCACCCTTCACATGAAAAACGAACAGGGAAACAAGATTTTCTCGTTTACCGGAGCTGGACGATGCTACGACAGGCATCATGAAGCGGGAGAATACCAACAGGTTTGCACCATCCCGGCCAACTTCCTCAATTGGGGCAACTATGCCATAGATTTCATGGCTTTCCAGAAACCCAACAACATCGAGTGTTTGGCCGACGAGCATGATTTGGTGTCGTTTACCGTTGCCAACCGTCAGGTGGCCATCGGAGGATACATGGGCAAGGAACCCGGCGACATAACGCCGAAGTTTGATTTTGTCGAGGAAAAAATGAAATGATCAGGAAGGATACCCTTACGGTAACATCACCTTTGCTGCCTAATCTTGATGAGTTCCACGAACTCTTGAAAGAGATTTGGGACAACAAGTGGATAACCAACAACGGTCATTTCCATCAAGAGTTGGAAAAGGCTTTGTGCATGTATTTGGGTGTGGAGCATTTGAGTTTGTTTACCAACGGGACTTTGCCACTTATTACCGCTTTGCAAGCCATGCGCATCTCGGGTGAGGTAATCACCACGCCTTACAGTTTTGTGGCTACAACCCACGCTTTGTGGTGGAACGGCATCAAACCCGTGTTTGTTGATATTGACCCGTCGAATTGTGGCATTGACCCGAACAAGATAGAGGCTGCCATTACGCCGAAAACAACGGCCATCATGCCCGTACATTGCTATGGTAAGCCATGCGACATGGAACGAATACAAGCCATTGCTGACAAGTATGGACTGAAGGTGATTTATGATGCAGCCCATGCCTTTGGAGTGGAAGTGAATGGGAAATCAGTCTTGAAGCATGGTGACATGTCAACGTTGAGTTTCCATGCAACCAAAGTGTTCAATACCGCTGAAGGCGGAGCTTTGATTGTGAAAGATGCGGAAACGAAGAAGCGAGTGGATTATCTGAAAAATTTTGGCTTCGCAGGCGAAACCGAAGTACTTGCCCCAGGCATCAACAGCAAGATGGACGAGATAAGGGCGGCTTTCGGCTTGTTAAATCTGGAACAAGTTGACAAAGCCATTGAGAAGCGCCATCAGGTGGCAATGCGATACCGTGAATCGTTGAGAGATGTAAAAGGTATCCGTTTCTTCGATGATATGCCCGGCGTGAAACACAATTATAGCTATTTCCCAATTTTTGTGGATGCTGAAGAATATGGCATGACGAGAGACGAATTGTATTTCAAGATGAGGGAACAAGGCATATTGGGTAGAAGATATTTTTATCCATTGATAAGCACGTTCAGCACCTATTGCGGATTGCCCAGTGCTGCACCAGAGAATCTTCCATTAGCCACAAAAATTGCAAATGAAGTGATTTGCTTGCCGATGCATCATGAATTGAGTGAAATTGAACTTCAAAGAATTATTAGTTGTTTAATCAGGTGAAAAAGAACGTATTAGTGTTTCCGTGTGGCTCGGAGATTGGATTGGATATTTATAGTTCTGTCCGATTTTCCACCCATTTTCATCTTATCGGGGCTAGTTCAGTGGATGACCATGGTAAATTTGTTTACGAAGATTACATCCCCAATATTCCTTTTGTAAACGAAGATGCTTTTATTCCAACTTTGGCAAGAATTGTCAATGAAAGGAATATCGATGCCATTTATCCAACTATGGACTTGGTTATAACTATTCTGAAAGAGCATGAAAAAGAGCTTGGGTGCTGTGTTGTTTCTTCTTCGTTGGAAACCACTAGAATATGCCTTTCAAAAGAGAAAACATATCAGATTCTCAAAGGCATAGTTACGATTCCCCAAATATTCAATCACAATTCTATACCTAAAGCGGCATTTCCTGTATTTGCTAAACCGAAAATAGGTTATGGAGCGAAGGGTACAAAGAAATTGGACAATCAAGAAGAAGTAGATGCTTTTGTTAAAGGCAAAGGAAACGAACTCATGGTGTTGGAGTATCTGCCTGGAGAAGAATACACCGTTGATTGCTTTACAGATAGACATGGTAATTTACTTTATAGCGCCGCCCGTAAGCGTAACCGAGTAAGAAATGGTATCAGTGTAAACACATTCTTTGTTGAGGATCAAAGTGAGTTTGAAGAATTTACAAAAAAGATTAATAAGAATGTCAGCTTCCGGGGCGCATGGTTCTATCAAGTAAAGCGTGATAAGAATGGAGAATTATGCCTTTTGGAGATAGCTTCCCGTTTAGGAGGCTCATCATTACTTTCTCGCGCAATAGGTGTTAATTTTGCCTTGTTATCTCTTTTCGATGCTTTTGACAATGATGTCACTATCTGTAAAAACGAATACATTGTGGAGTTAGACCGTGCACTCGAAAGCAAATACAAAACCGATTTGGAATTTGATTCTGTCTATTGCGACTATGATGACTGTTTGATACTTGACAAGACGAAAATTAACATAGAATTAGTGAGTTTCCTTTGTAAGTGTATCAATGAAGGAAAACGCATCTATTTGCTAAGTAAGCATGATGGTGATTTGGCGCAGGAATTAAGAGATTTTCGTTTAGACCACATTTTTGATGAGGTAATACATATTGAAAAACAAATGGATAAAGCAGATTTTGTAAACTCGTCCAAAGCAATATTCATTGATGATTCAAATGCGGAAAGGAATAATATAAAGAATAAACTTCATATCCCTGTTTTTAGTCCAGATATGATAGATGTTTTAAATTAAGAAAAATGTATACATTAGAAGATGTAAAGAAAGTACAGAGCCGTCTTTTAGAAATGGCAATAGTTATAAGGGATATTTTGAAAGCTCACCGAATTCCATATTTTCTTTGTGCAGGTACATTGTTGGGAGCTATTCGAAACAAAGGTTTTATCCCATGGGATGATGATTTTGACTTGTATATTTTTAATGAGAATTATGTTGAGGCAATGACAGTTCTTGAAAAGGAACTTCTCAAAGATATGTTTTTGGAAAATGAGCAAACTGAACCAAAATATTTTCATGCCTGGGCACATGTTAAGGACAGAGGCTCTATTTGTCATTGTGAACAGTTTCCCCAAGATTCTCTATATGAGCACAAGGGAATTAGTATAGATTTGTATCGGTACATGACAATGAAGCAGAAAGACTGGCCATTGTTCAAGTATAAAGCAGGTAAGGATTATCTTGACAAACGTTTGCAGCATGGTTTTATCTCTGAAGAAGACTATACGCAGAGAAAAATGCAGCTTAAAAGTCAGATGATGGATAGGATTCAGTTAATATCAAATCCAGACGAACAAATATTTTGTGCTGCGAATTCAAAATATATGATGCGTTACGGATGTATTCTTCCTCTTTCTAAGGTGCTTTTTGAAAACAATGAGTTTTATGCGCCCCATAACCCTGATGAATTCTTGACTAAAGTATATAAGGATTATATGTCTCTCCCTCCAGTTGAGCAACGTATTCCTCATTATTCAAGTGTAGAATTTCTTTCATGAAACGTTATCTTTTAAGAGCAGGTTTTAATCCTGTGCAAAGTTATACGGCAAAAGATTATTTGTTTAATTGCCGTCATATTATCGGAGAAAATAGTGGCAATCTTGTCTTTGCCTATGGTGTGATGAATGCGTTGAAAACCAAAGATGTAGAATTGGATTTCTTTTATGAAGTTGATAAACCAGAATTATCGGATGAAGAAGTCCAGAAGATCAATGCAACATATGATGCATTTATTATGCCAATGGCTGATGCTTTTAGAGAGCCATATATAGAACAGTTAAAATGGTGGACAAAACTCATAGACAGATTGAAGATTCCTGTCGTTGTAATTGGAATTGGGCTGAGTGCATCTTATGAACCTGATTTTGATTCTTCTTTTGGTTTTGATGATGCAGCGAGAGAATTTGTTTCTTCAGTTCTGAATCACTCTTCCATGCTAGGGCTGAGAGGAGAAATAACAGGAAAGTATCTTTCAAAACTAGGTTTTAAAGAAGGCACACATTTTACGGCAATAGGTTGTCCTTCATTATATACTTATGGCGATTGTTTTTACGATTCTAGGGATAATCCTACTAAGGACCAACTAAGAGAAGGACGGCTGTTATTTAATGCTCGCATAACGCGTCCCCCATATTCAGATACAATATCATCTTTTACCCTTAATACAATTCATGCAATAAAAGATCATGTCCTTGTTCAACAGTTAACAAGAGAGTTTTTTGACATGTATATTGGAAATCATTTTTTTAGCCACCCTGTGAATTTTAAAATACCGTTCACCGAATTGGAATATAATAGTATGAAAAAGGAGGACAGGGTTAGGTTTTTTATGGATGTTCCTTCGTGGATAGAATTTGCCAGTGGTTTTTCTTTGTTTGTCGGGAGCCGTATTCATGGTTGCGTGGCTGCTGTCTTGTCAGGAATTCCGTATGTTTTCCTTCCTTCTGATGCAAGAACACGTGAATTGGTTGAATATCACCATTTGACATCAATTAGCCCATTAGATTTGAATCCTGAAAAAAGTATTATGGATTATCTTGATGTCCTTGATTTTAATTCTCTCGAAAATCATCATAAAGAGAACTTTAATCATTATATTGGCTTTTTGAAAGTTAATGGTCTAGATACAATATTTACAGAAAAGCGCAATTATGAAAGAGGAGAATCACCATTGGAGCAAACCGTTAAAAAGTCAGGAGTATTAAGTTGTTTAGAATCATTATCTCCTTTAAGGAAATGGAATAGAATTTTGACCGTAAAAATGTGGAAGGTTAAAAATAAGTTCTTCTCTATTGGATGATTGTTTTTTTGCGGAGTCTATATGTGTCAAGCAGATAATTAATGCAGTATCTTATTATTGTATATAATATTTCAAATTGATAAATAAAGATAAAAAACTAATGATTTACGGAGCAATTCTTGCAGGTGGTATTGGAAAACGAGTTGAACGTTTTTCCATCCCCAAACAGTTTATTAACATTGGTGGAATACCTATTATAGTTGTAACCATACGTCAATTTTTAGCAAACACTAAGATTGAAGTCATATATGTAGCAGTTCATAAAGACTGGATGGATTATGCGAAAAAGTTGTTTGCTGATAATTTTTCAAAAGAGCAATTAGCTAAGATCCGGATTGTTCCAGGCGGAAAAGAGCGTTTAGATTCTTTTATTCATATTATGGATGATATTATCCAACATGTAGGAATCAATGATGATGATATTCTTATATGTCATGATTCTGTTCGTCCATTTGTCCGTCAGCAAATGATAGAAGATTGTATAGAGGCAACACATAAGAGCAAATTGGCACTAACTGTAATTCCTGTTGTTGACACCATTCATACCGCTCAAGAAAATGATGGCTTTATTGACGGTGCTCTTGAAAGAAATCAATTGTATAATGGTCAAACACCGTCAGGGTTTAATTTACGTCTTTTGCATGAAGCAGTTGAGCAGTTTAGTGAGGCTGAAAAATCTAAAGTTACTGGAACTACACAATTATTATTATCATTAGGTTATAAAATCAAGATGGTGGAAGGTCACACCAGTAATTTTAAAATAACGACCGACAATGATTTGGATATTGCTGATAGAATCATCAAGACTTCTTCAAAAAAACACCAAATTGATCTTTTGGATTGTACTTTGCGAGATGGAGGTATTGTTTTAGACTTCAATTTTGGTATAGACCGTATGCAGGAAATGAAATCTGTACTTGAGGCATCGGGAGTGAATGTGATAGAATGTGGCTATATTGATGAAAGGAAAGGTTCTCCTGCCGGGCGTACGTGTTTTGATAATGAACTGAGTCTTAAAAATACGTTGCTGTCAACAGGAAAGAAAAAAGATGTAACTTATGTCGCAATTATTGATCATGGTACTTTTACTTTAGACGATCTCCAAAAAGCGGATTCTCAAGGTATAGATGGCATCCGTTACGCTTTTCATAAAGAGCATATGCGCGAAGCACTTACCGAGGCAAGAAAAATTATTGACAAAGGATATAAGTTATATATCCAGCCAATGGTATCCGTCAGATACAATGATGAGGAATTCCGTGAAATGATATCCATTTGTAATAATGAATTGCCAGGAGCAAGTGCTTTTTATATCGTTGATAGTTTTGGACAGATGGATAATATGATGTTGCTTCATAAACTGGAAATCGCCGATTTATATGTTAATGAAACGATGAAAATAGGTTTTCATGGCCATAACAATCGCCAAATGGCGTATTCCAATGCTTTGGCATTTATCTCTCATCCTACTTCTCACAATTTGATGCTTGATACTAGTATCATGGGAATGGGCAAGGGGGCAGGCAATGTTTGTACCGAATTGATAATGCCAGTGCTGAACGCAGAAGGTGGTAATTATTGTTCTGTTGGCATTTATGACCTTATCAGCAGTTATATCTCAGGTTTGCAGAAAACTTATCCTTGGGGATATAGTTTAGATTACTATCTTTCTTCATTATATGGATGTACGCCTAGTTACATCAAGCTTTTCACCAAAGATGAAAGAGTAACTACAGATATTTTGATAGCGTTGTTACAGAAGATGCCATCAGAGAAAAAGGCTGCTTGCGATAAAGATTTTGCAAAGAAATATTTGGAACAATATTTCAACAGTATTTAAATTAAATTTGATTAAAATGAAAGCTTTCTCTATTTTTGATGACTTTCCTGAGTCATCCATAGATATCCTTCGTCAAGCGGGGATATCAGTAGATTTATTACCAAAAGGTCAGACTCGTCCTTCAGGGTTTGAGTTGAAGCGTCTTCTTGATTCGTATGATATAGTTTTTATCAGTACAGCCCAAAAGATGCCAGAAGATATGTTTGCCGATATCAATACCCCTAAAATTATAGGAACAGCATCAAGCGGTACTGACCACATTCATATCCCACAAGGGAAGCAACATCTTATAAAAATAGCAAATGCTACTCATGCAAATAGGACTACTGTTGCAGAGCATACATTTGGTTTGATTTTGACCTTAAGAAAAAGATTGATTGAAGGAAGGCGGATATCATCGGAAGGAAAATCAAAAAAAGAGATGAAAGAAAAACCAATTGATCTTTTTGGTTCAACGATGGGTGTTATAGGAGCAGGAGGAATCGCAAGTGCTGTTTTGCGTTTGGCTAAGTGTTTTGGTATGAGTTGTCTTTGTTGGACTTTGCATCCAGAACATCATCTTGACCTTAGTGATGATGGGGTTAAGTTTGTTGACATTGAAACACTGCTTAGTCGGTCTGATGTCGTTTCTGTTAATATTCCTTTAAGCGAACAGACACGGAATCTTGTTTCTTCAGAATGTGTTGATATGTTAAAAGATAATTCGGTTTTTGTAACTACATCACGTATCGGGGTAACGGATAAAGAAGCTTTGTTTACTAAGGCTCATCATTGCAAAGACTTCGGTCTGGGAATGGATGTCGACGCTTCCGATGTTTTAGGCCTATGGTCTCCTGATATGGACAATGTAATCATAACTCCCCATATAGGAGGAGGAACTATACAGTCGCGCATTCGTCTTTTTGATGAGTGTTGTGAGAGTGTTGTGAGATTTGTTTGATGTTATATGAGAAATGTTATTTATATAAACTGTTGGGTGGATCCATGGGTGAAGGTCGCTCATGAATTGGAAACAAAATATGGGTATCGGCCGGTCTATTGGATTGGTTATGAATATCAAGATAATTCTAACACGATTATTCCATCAGAGTTTCCAAATATTGTGTATCAGAGTGAACCTGATGCATGGAAAAGTAGATTTCCCAAAACTGTTGAGGATAAAACTAATGAGTTTTATTTGGATGTTGATTTTTTACGAAAACATGCCCATAATGAACTCCAGGTAATAAAAATGATGGATCGTGTAGATCAGGATTTACGCAGTTTCAATTTTATGGAACGGCAAAGACATTTTCGTAATATGCTAAAAAAATGGTTGGCTGTAATTGATATTTTTAAGCCAGATTTGGTTATTAATACAGCAATACCACATCGTTTATATGATTATATTTTTTATTTGGTTTGCCAAGAAAAAGGAATTCCATATCTGACAATTCAGCATACACAATTTCCGGGACGTTTTTATTTGTCGAAGAATGAGTTTTATACGATAAGAAACAAGTTTATTGAAGATTGGCATATTTTTGAGAATGAAACCAACCTGTTGGAAAAGCTTCCCGAGGACATTAGGACTCGTTTTGAAAATGTAAAAAAAGATTATGAGAACGCGGCTCCTTCATACATGGCTTTTGATGCAGAAAGACAGAAAAAAGCAACAAGTCGCTTTTTTATGTTGAATAGATGGTGTCGTAAATTCACATCTGTATATCGTCCATATTTATTGGGCAAACCCGCAGATCCAACAATTATTGGTCTTTGTGGGTATGATAAAAAAGCAAATAAAAAGTATGAAGAGAGTGAAGGTAATATATACCAACACGAAAAAATGCTTCTCAAGGTGAATAAATATAAGGACCAATTGCAGGATGTGTATGAGTCGTTATGTTCAAAACCTAATTATTGTGAGGATTATGTGGCGTTGTTTTTGCATTATCAGCCAGAAGCTACGACCTGTCCAGGAGGTGATATATTCGTAGACCAACGTTTGTGTGTTGAACTCCTATTAAAATATCTTCCTAAGAATTGGAAGGTTTATGTAAAAGAACATCCTCATCAGTTTATCCGTTATCGCATAGGTCATACTGGTCGTATGCGCGATTTATATGATGATTTAGTTAAAAATGAGAGAGTTAAACTTATTTCAACGGAAATAGATTCTTTTGAATTAATTAAACATACCAAGGCTGTAAGTACCATAACAGGAACTGTTGGATGGGAAGCCATGGTTCGTCAAAAGCCTGTTATTGCATTCGGCTTGGGATGGTATGAAAATTATTCAAAAGGTGTTTTGCGCATAACCGATGAAAAATCAGCTGAAAATATGTATCAATTCATTGAGAACTACCAATATGATGAACATTCCCTAATAGCATATCTAGCTTCAGTTGGTAAGAATACAAGGCTTGCATACTATTTTAAAAATATGTATAAGAATGAAACAGGTCTTGGTGAAGAAGAATGCATAAATAATATTGTTGATTTGATAGTTGAACAAATAGATGCTTAACAATGTTCAATTTAGATAAATTCATATCAGATAGGGTGATTAAGCGCCCAGTTAGTATGTTTGCTGCTGACATTGAGGCAAACAAAGAGACGCTTACATATGAAATCAAAGATAAAAAAGTCTGCGTCATAGGTGGTGCAGGTTCTATCGGTTCTTCTTTCATTAAAGCAGTTCTACGTTTTGAGCCCCAAAGTGTTGTTGTTGTTGATTTGAACGAGAATGGACTGGCAGAATTGGTTCGTGACGTCCGCAGTACCAATGGACTTTATGTTCCGGAAGAGTTCCGTTGCTATACTTTGAACTTCGCAGACCCTATCTTTGAGCGAATTTTCCGTGAAGAGAAAGGATTTGACATCGTGGCAAACTTCTCTGCCCATAAGCATGTGCGCTCTGAGAAAGACCGTTACACTGTGCAAGCATTGATTGAGAACAACGATATTAAGGCCAAGAAGTTGATGGACCTATTGACGGTCTATCCTCCTAAGCACTTCTTTTGTGTAAGCACAGACAAGGCTGCCAACCCGGTGAACATCATGGGTGCCTCGAAGCGTATCATGGAAGACCTAGTGATGGCATATAATAAATATTTTAAAGTCACTACCGCACGTTTTGCCAATGTGGCTTTCAGCAATGGTTCTCTCCCTGACGGATGGCTACATCGTATGCAGAAAAAACAGCCTCTGACCGCACCCTGTGACGTGAAGCGTTACTTCGTTTCACCAGAAGAAAGTGGACAAATTTGTATGTTAGCTTGTATCTTGGGTAACGGTGGCGAGGTCTTTTTTCCGAAATTGGGCGAAGACCAGATGCTCACTTTCAGTGCTATATGTGATGATTTTGTGAAGTCTGAGGGTTTACAAAAGAAGGAATGTGCAAGCGATGAGGAAGCAAAGCGGTATGCAAGTCAAATGTCTGACGACAGCGACACTTATCCAGTGGTTTATTTTAAGAGCGATACAACAGGTGAGAAAGCCTTTGAGGAGTTTTACATCCTAGGAGAGAAGATTAATATGAATCGTTTCAAATCTTTGGGCGTGGTGGAAGAAACTGTTCGTCGGCCGATGAATGAAGTGAACACTTTCTTTGAAAAGTTGGAAAACCTTTTCGGCGGTGACTTTACCAAGGATGATGTGGTGAAAGCCATCAAGGAGTTTATCCCCAACTTCGAGCATGAGGAGAAGGGAAAGAATTTGGATCAGAAGATGTAGGATTATGTACCAAAGAATAATCGACTTTGTCCAAGAGTTATATGGAACCAAGGATTTTGTACCTTTGAGTGTTCCAAAGTTCATTGGTAATGAGAAGAAATACCTCAACGAGTGCATTGATACCACTTTTGTGAGCAGCGTGGGCAAGTTTGTGGATCGCTTTGAGGAGGATATGGCAAAATACACAGGTGCCAAGAAAGCCGTGGTTTGTGTGAGCGGCACCAATGCCCTTCACATGGCTTTGATGTTGGTAGGTGTGGAACGCAATGATGAAGTTCTGACCCAAGCACTTACTTTTATTGCCACTTGCAATGCCATCAATTATATCGGTGCTCATCCTGTTTTTATTGATGTAGACAAGAGTACTATGGGGCTTTCTCCTGATGCGCTGAAAGAATGGTTAGTGAAAAATTCCGAGATTCGTAACGGACTATGCTTTAATAAAAGGACTGGAAGACGAATAAAAGCCTGCGTACCAATGCATACTTTTGGTCATCCAGTTCGTATTGAAGAGATCGCTGATATTTGTGTGGAGTATCATATTGAATTGGTGGAGGATGCTGCCGAGAGTATCGGTAGTAAATACAAAGGAAAACATACAGGTTTGTTTGGAAAGGTTGGCGTTTTGAGTTTCAATGGCAACAAGACCATTACCACAGGAGGTGGTGGCATGTTGCTTTTCATGGATGAGGAGCTGGGAATCTTGGCTAAGCATTTGACCACGCAGGCCAAAGTTCCGCACCGATGGGAGTTTAGGCACGACCATATTGGCTATAATTATCGTATGCCCAACATCAATGCGGCCTTGGGCTGTGCCCAGTTGGAGCATTTGGATGAGTTTATCGCAAACAAACGAGAAACTGCTGCTGCTTACGCAGATTTTTTTAAGAATATTGACGACATTGACTTTTTTGTGGAGCCAGAGAATTGTTTTTCCAATTATTGGCTGAATGTGGTGATTCTGAAAGACAAAGAAGCACAGCAACAATTTCTCCACGAAACCAACGACAATGGCGTGATGACGCGCCCCATTTGGGAATTGATGAACCGCTTGCCGATGTTTGAGAATTGTGAGCATGATAGCTTGGAGAATACAATTTGGTTTGCCGATAGGGTTGTGAATATTCCGAGTAGTGTACGCATTTTGTAATATTTACAAATGGAAAAAATTGCGATAGTGGGTTCGGGCGGTTTTGCCCGCGAGGTTCTGACTCTTATAGAGGACATTAATAGGCAAAATCTGACTTATGAAATTGTGGGTTATGTTGATAATGATACTTCAAAAAGTATTCATGGTATCCCTGTTATAGGTGATGATGATTATGTAAATAAAGTTAATGAGCCCTTGTCGGTTGTAATTGCTGTCGGCGAACCGCATCTGAAACAGAAAATCAGAAATAAATATACAAATCCACTCGTGAAGTTTCCCTCCTTAATTCATCCGTCTGTTCAAATAGGCAGTAATGAAACAGTGAAGATAGGTAAAGGTTGTATTATTTGCGCGGGGTGTATCTTTACCACTGATATACAAATCAAAAACTTTGTTACATTTAATTTGATGTGTACTGTTGGCCATGATAGTGAAATAGACAATTATTGCTCGTTTATGCCGTCGGTCAATATCAGTGGAGAAGTTAAAGTGAATGAAGGAGTTTATGTGGGAACTGGCGCGAAAATTATCAATCAATTGGAAATAGGAGAAAATACTATTGTAGGTGCGGGCGCAGTCGTTGCAAAAGACCTTCCTGGCAATTGTACAGCGGTTGGGGTGCCAGCAAAACCAATAAAATTTTTTTAGTAGAAAAAAGAGGATGTCAAAAACTATCATTATAGCAGAGGCAGGGGTAAATCACAACGGTTCTCTTGATTTGGCCAAACAATTGGTCAAGAAAGCATACGAGTCGGGAGCCGATTATGTGAAATTCCAAACTTTCAAGTCAGAAAAGGTGGTGTCGAAAAACGCCAAGAAAGCTGATTATCAAATTGAGAATACGAGCAAAAAAGAAGAATCTCAGTTAGAGATGGTCAAGAAACTTGAACTATCATACGATGACCATCAGATTTTGATTGCCTATTGCAAAAAACTAGGCATTAAGTTTTTCTCCACAGCTTTCGATTTTGACAGTATAGACTATCTACATTCTCTCAACCTTGGATTGTGGAAGATTCCGTCTGGTGAAGTAACCAATTATCCATTTTTGAAAAGAATTGCTGCATATAATGAAAAGACTATATTCAGTACGGGTATGTGTGATATGGAGGATGTGCGTGCAGCGGTGGATGTTTTGTACAAGAATGGCCTTTCAAAAGAGAACTTGATTCTGTTGCATTGCAATACTGAATATCCAACGCCTTTTGAGGATGTGAATCTCAAAGCGATGGATGCTCTTAGAAAAGAATTTGGCGTTGAAGTGGGCTATAGTGATCATACAAAAGGCATTGAAGTGCCAATCGCTGCCGTTGCTTTAGGCGCAACGGTAATAGAAAAGCACTTCACTCTCGACCGCAATATGGAAGGCCCCGACCACAAAGCCAGCCTTGAACCTGATGAGTTGAAGGCCATGGTGGATGCCATTCGTAATATTGAAAATGCTATAAGTGGCGATGGCACAAAGCATGTCAGCAATAGCGAACGAAAGAATATCGCAATTGCACGCAAAAGCATTGTGGCAGCTTGCAATATCAAAAAAGGAGAAGTTTTTACGGAAGATAATCTAACCGTTAAACGCCCAGGTAACGGAATCTCACCCATGCGCTGGGAAGAGGTTTTAGGGACAAAAGCCGTCCGCGACTTTGCAGAAGACGAACTGATTGAGCTATGAGAAAGATTTGTGTTGTAACGGGTACTCGTGCGGAATATGGTCTGTTGAGCCGCCTAATGCGAATGATAAAAGATTCGCAGGAAACGCAATTGCAGATTATTGCCACCAATATGCACCTCAGCCCTAAATACGGCAACACATATCAAGAGATAGAGAAAGACGGGTTTACAATAGATTGTAAGATTCCAATCATTGATGAAAACGATAAGGATGATGCAGTAACCACAATTAAAACCATGGCGAAAGCATTGTCGGGTTTCGCTGATGCTTACAATGAGTTGAAGCCTGATTTGGTGGTTGTTTTGGGCGATCGTTATGAGATACTTGCAGCGGCAATAGCTGCTATGATTGAACGCATTCCGATTGCCCATATTCATGGAGGCGAGATGACCGAAGGAGCATACGATGATGCTATTAGGCATAGTATCACTAAAATGAGTCATTTGCATTTTGCTTCTACAGAGGAATACCGTCGTCGTATCATTCAATTGGGTGAGCAACCTGACCGCGTGTTTTATACGGGAGCCATAGGGGTGGAGAATGTGAAGAAATTACATCTGATGGACAAGGATGAAATAGAAAAGGAGATTGGTTTTGAAATTGATGACAATACAATCCTTGTGACCTATCATCCCGTTACCCTTGGTGACCGCACGGCAAAAGAAGACATAGATGATTTTATTGCGGCTTTGGAAGCGCGCAAGGATTTGCGAGTTGTTTTTACAATGCCCAATAGTGATGCAGGAGGCCAGATTATTATGGATGCCATAAACAGCTTTGTCGCACGAAACGCTGATCGGGCTAAAACCTTCAAGTCATTAGGCGTTATTCGCTATCTGTCTGTTATGAAGCAGGTGGCGGCGGTAGTGGGCAATAGTAGTAGTGGCATTGTTGAAGTACCATCATTCGGTATCCCTACCTTGAATATTGGTGATCGGCAGAAAGGTCGCATTGCCGCCGATAGCGTGGTGAATTGTGCTTCAGACAGGCATTCTATCCTATTGGGTTTGGAAAAAGTGCTTTCACCAGAGTTTCGTTCTTTTGCTTCTACAGTGAGAAATCCGTACGATAAACAAGGAACGGCTCAGGCTATTTTTGATGTTATAAGTAATTATCCGTTGGGGAAATTGAATCAGAAACATTTCTACGATTTGAGCTCATGAATGTACTTGTGATAATACCAGCTCGGGGTGGAAGTAAGGGCATACCTCGTAAGAATATAAAATTGTTCAATGGTAAGCCTTTGATATATTATTCTATTGATTGTGCTCGTGCCATTTGCGAAGACATGGATATCTGTGTCTCGACTGATGATGATGAGATTATTTCTGTCGTTGAGGATTATGGATTGAAAGTGCCATTCAAGCGCCCTTCGGAATTGGCTACTGACACAGCAGGTACATATGAAGTTTTGCTTCATGCCTTGGATTATTACGAAAAACATGGTCGGCACTACGATATTGTAGTTCTTTTACAAAACACTTCGCCATTTCGTAGTGCAAAGCAAGTCAAAGAAGCGTTGAGTTTGTATAATGACAAAATAGATATGGTTGTGTCAGTAAAAGAAAGTGCTGCCAATCCATATTATTGTGTTTTTGAGGAAGATTTGAATGGTTATCTCCATGTTTGCAAGGGCGATGGGAATATTTTCCGTCGCCAAGATGCCCCGAAAGTTTATGAGTATAACGGAGCTATATACATCATGAATGCCTTGACTTTGAAAACTACCCACATGCACAAGATGAAAAAGCGGGTTAAATATGTGATGGATGATTTGTCTTCATTTGACCTAGATACTATGTGGGAATGGCAGATTGCCGAGATGATGGCTCGAGGAAATAACGAATCAAAATAGTATTATTATGTCTGTGGTTAAATATATTATTAACCAAAAAACCTCAATAAAAGAGGCACTTGTCGCTCTTGACGGTAACACTCACGATTGGCAGACACTATTTGTCGTAGATGATGAGGAACGTATGGCGGGCACGTTGACTGATGGGGATATCCGGCGTGGACTAATACGTGGTGCTGCCTTGGAAGATGCCGTCAGCACGGTAATGCATATAGATTTCAAATTTGTTCGTGAAGGAGAGAATGATGCATTCCAGCTCAAGGCGTTTCGTGAGAATCAAATATTCTTTGTCCCAGTTTTGGATGCAGATAACCATATTGTTAGAGTATATAACTTGATAAAATATCATAGTTTTTTGCCTATTGATGCTGTGCTAATGGCGGGTGGTAAAGGTGAGCGTTTGCGTCCTCTTACTGATAAAACCCCCAAGCCATTATTGCCAGTGGGTGATAAAGCTATTATTGACCATAATGTGGATAGGTTGATTTCGTATGGAATCAAGCATGTCAATGTGACTGTGAATTACCTCGGGGAGCAATTGGAAGAGCATTTTCGAGAGCCTTATAATGATGTGCAAGTTAATGTTGTGCGAGAGCCTGAGTTCCTAGGGACTCTTGGTAGCATTCACTTCATCCCGGATTTTTTCAATGATACGGTGCTGGTGATGAATTCCGACTTGTTCACGAACATCAACTACGAGGATTTCTACCTGCATTTCAAAGAACATGATGCCGATTTGAGTGTGGCAGCCGTGCCATATAGTGTTAGCATTCCTTATGGGATTCTGGATCTTGAGGGAAGAAGGGATGTTAAAGGGTTGGTTGAGAAACCCTCTTATGATTATTATGCCAACGCTGGTGTTTATTTGATGAAGAAATCGGTTTTGGATTTGATTCCAGAAGGCACATTCTTCAATGCTACCGATTTGATAGAAATCTTAATCGACCAAAAAAAGAAAGTCATTCGTTTCCCATTGAATGGCATTTGGATTGACATTGGGAATCCACAAGAATACCAAAGGGCTAATGAATTAGTGAAACATTTGCACTAGGAGACAACAGGTTAATGGAACAAATAGCCATATTGGGCGGGAAACCCGTCCGCGACACTAAGATTTATTATGGTCGCCAGTGTGTTGGCGAAGACGAAATAAAGGCCGTGACCGATGTGCTTCTGAGTCCTTTTATCACTTGTGGCCCCAAGGTGGCCGAGGCAGAAAAGAGACTTGCTGAATACACGGGTGCAAAACATACCGTTGTGTGCAGTAACGGAACAGCAGCCCTTCATTGCGCTTGTATTGCTGCAGGTATAGGCCCCGGTGATGAGGTTATTACTACGCCACTTACTTTTGCTGCCAGTGCCAATTGCTCGGTTTATTGTGGAGCAAGGCCTGTGTTTGCCGATATTGACCCAGAAACCTATAACATTGCCCCCGAGAGTATTTTGACTCATATTACACCTAGAACAAAAGCAGTAGTGGCTGTGGATTTTACGGGTCAAGCTGTGAAGATTAAAGAGATACGGGAGATATGTGACAAGCATCATTTGATATTTATTGAGGATGCTGCACATTCCATAGGCACTAGATATAATGGAGCCATGGTGGGCAGCCTTGCCGATATGACATGTTTCAGTTTCCATCCTGTTAAAACAATTACATGTGGCGAGGGTGGAGCCGTCACAACCAATAGTGATGATTTGTATCGGAAATTAGTCCTTGCACATACTCATGGTATTACGCATGACGAGGAGATGATGGAGGAAGCACCTCACGAAGGGATGTGGTATTATGAGCAAATTAGTTTAGGTTTCAATTATCGTATGACCGATTTTCAGGCTGCTATGTTGTTGAGTCAACTTGGGAAGATAGAAGATTTCAAGAAGCGACGTCAGGAAATTGTCAATAAGTATGACGAGGCATTCCGTAATGTGCCCGGTATTATTGTCCAAAAAGAAATACCAGAATCTGATACTTGTCGTCATCTTTACATCATACGCCTTGACCTTGACAAGCTTACATGTTCCCGCCGTCAGTTCTTCGATGCCATGAGCGCGGAGAATGTGCAGTGCCAAATTCATTATGTTCCTGTCTATTGGTTCCCCTTTTATCGACACATGGGTTACGAGAAAGGCCTTTGCCCTCGTGCGGAGGAAGTGTATAACGGCATTATGAGTATTCCTCTTTATCCATTGCTTACGGATTCTGACACGGATGATGTCATTCATGCGGTGACGAAGATCACAAACTATTATCTTTGCAAATGATGAATCTGTGTATCATACCAGCCCGTGGCGGCAGCAAACGCATTCCGCGCAAGAATGTGAAACCCTTTATGGGGAAACCCATGTTGGTTTATTCCATTGAGACGGCCCAAAAGACGGGATTGTTTGATGAAATTATGGTTTCCACGGATGATATGGAAATAGCATCTGTTGCTCGTCAGTATGGAGCCAATGTGCCGTTTATGCGCACGGAAGAAACTGCTAACGATTTTGCCACCACAGCAGATGTGTTAATAGAAGTAATATCCAAATACAAAGAACTCGGGCAAGAATATGACAATTTTTGCTGCTTCTATGCCACGGCTCCCCTCGTGCAGAGCAAGGATGTGGTTTCGGCTTTCGAAATGTTGCAACAGTCAGACTTTACTTGTGTTTATCCTGTAGTTCAATTTTCATACCCCATTTGGCGTTGCCTTGATCTTGCAGAA
>ODAI014751083.1_pt1 | contig 36998 bp, 19 predicted proteins | sample 1539321 | NCBI WGS metagenome assembly ODAI01 (sample SAMN02144231, study PRJEB22623) | gut metagenome | biome: sheep rumen | host: Ovis aries | place: New Zealand
GATTTGTCGTTGTTCATCGGGATTTGTAATCCCGATGCTGTGAGTATCAGGATTTTTAATCCGCTAAAAGCGCATTGCAAATGCTTTCACTCAATGCGGGCGGATTACAAATCCGCCCGAACAAATGCAAATCCACCCGAACAAAAGCAGATCCGCCCGAATGGCTATGCTTACTAAGGTGCTGAGTAATTACGAAGAATGTGCGACTCGTTAAAAAATGCAAATTTTAACTATATAATAAGGTAAGTCCATAAAGTTTTGCGTACTTTTGCGGCTCGAATCATATTTGAAGACGTATATGCAAGACAATTTAGTGATTGTAGAGAGTCCTGCCAAGGCCAAGACGATAGAGCGCTTCCTGGGCAAGGACTTCAAGGTGATGTCAAGTTATGGACACATCCGCGACCTGAGGAAGAAAGAAATCAGTATCGATACCAATACCCTCGAACCCTACTACGAGATTCCCGAGGAGAAGAAGAAACTCGTGAGCGAGCTCCGCGCCTCCGCCAAGAAAGCCAAGACCGTGTGGCTGGCATCTGATGAGGACCGTGAGGGAGAAGCCATCTCATGGCACCTTTGCGAGGTGCTCGGCCTCGACGAGGAGAAGACCAACAGGATCGTTTTCCACGAAATCACCAAACCCGCCATCCTGCAAGCCATCGAGAACCCGCGCCATCTTGACATGAACCTGGTCAATGCCCAACAGGCCCGTCGCGTGCTCGACCGACTGGTGGGTTTCCGCCTGTCACCTGTCTTGTGGCGCAAAGTGAAACCGGCTCTCTCCGCCGGCCGCGTGCAGAGCGTCGCCGTGAGGCTGATCGTGGAGCGCGAGCGCGAGATACAGGCGTTCCAGAGCGAACCCTTCTATCGGGTCTCCGCCGTGTTCACATTGCCAAACTCCGGCAGCGAGGTGAGGGCCGAGGTGCCGACACGCTTCAAGAACCATGAGGATGCCCTCGCCTTTCTCGAGAAATGCAAAGGAGCCACCTTCACCGTGGATGCCGTGGCCAAAAAACCGCTTCACCGCACTCCCGCACCTCCCTTCACCACCTCCACACTGCAGCAGGAAGCCTCGCGCAAACTGGGCTTCACCGTCTCGCAGACCATGATGGTGGCACAGCACCTCTATGAGAACGGACTCATCACCTACATGCGTACCGACTCCGTCAACCTCTCCTCGCTCTGCATCAACGACAGCAAGCAAGAGGTCATCGCACTCTACGGCGAGGAATACAGCAAACCGCGTAATTACAAGACACACGCCAAGGGGGCACAGGAAGCCCACGAGGCCATCCGACCCACTTATATGAACAACACCCAGATCGAGGGCAACACCCAGGAGCGCAAACTCTATGATCTGATCTGGAAACGCACCGCCGCATCGCAGATGGCTGACGCCCTGATCGAGAAGACCACCGTCAACATCAAGGTGAGCGGCGTCGAGGAGTATTTCGTGGCCACCGGTGAGGTGATCACCTTCGACGGATTCCTGAAAGCCTACAAGGAGTCGAGCGACGAGGAGCAGACCGAGGACACCGTCCGCATCCTGCCCGCCATGAGAAAAGGCGACATCCTGGAGCGACAGACCATCACCTCGACCGAACGGTTCACCGCTGCGCCCATACGCTACACCGAGGCCAGCCTCGTGCACAAACTCGAGGAACTGGGCATCGGCCGCCCGTCGACCTACGCCCCCACCATCAGCACCATACAGCAGCGTGAGTATGTGCAGAAAGGCGACAAGAAAGGCACCAGCCGATCCTTCACCATCGACAACCTCAAAGGCAACAAGATCACCACGAGCACCAAGAAAGAGATCGTGGGCAACGAGAAAGGCAAACTCCTGCCCTCGGATATCGGCATCGTGGTCAACGACTTCCTCCTCCAATACTTCCCCGACATCCTCGACTATGGCTTCACGGCCAACGTCGAGAAGCAGTTCGACCAGATCGCTGAGGGAAAAGCCAAATGGTCGACCATGATCAAGAAATTCTACAAGGAGTTTGAACCCGTGGTGGAGAAGACCATGAACATCCGCGCCGAGCACAAAGCCGGTGAGCGGCAGCTCGGCCTCGACCCGAAGAGCGGCAAACCGGTCTTCGTGAAGATCGGACGCTACGGACCTATCGTCCAGATCGGCAGCGCCGAGGACAGCGAGAAACCCCTCTTCGCACAGCTGCCTTCCGACAAGAGCATGGAGAGCATCACGCTCGACGAGGCTCTCGAACTCTTCAAGTTGCCGCGCAACCTCGGCGAGTTCGAAGGCAAACCTGTCACCATCGGCGCCGGACGATTCGGGCCCTATATCCTCCACGACAAGAAATTCGTGTCGCTGCCCAAGACCGAAGACCCGCTCACCGTACAGCTCGACAAGGCCGTGGAACTGATCGAGGAGAAGCGCAAACAGGAACAGGAACGGCATATCCAGAAATTCGAACAGGATCCCGAACTGGAAGTGATGCAAGGCCGCTTCGGACCCTATATCTGCTATAAAGGCAAGAACTACCGCATGCCCAAGGCCATGCAGAACAAAGCTGGCGAACTGACTTACGAGCAGTGCATCGAAGTGGTCAACACCGCGTCATCCAAGAAAAAATGACCCTATGGTGAGGATCATCATCATCGGCTACATGGGAGCCGGAAAGACCACCGTCGGCAAGGCTCTCGCCAAGCAACTGGGCATACCGTTCTATGACCTCGACTGGTATATCGAGAGCCGGATGCGCAAGACGGTGCAGCAGATCTTCGCCGAGCGCGGCGAGGAGGGATTCCGCAAAATCGAGTACAACATGCTCCACGAGGTGGCGGAGTTTGAGGATGTCATCATCTCATGCGGCGGCGGGACCCCCTGTTTCTTCGACAACATGGACTACCTCAACGGCCAGGGCGACACCATCTACCTCAAGGCCACACCCGAGGTGCTTCACAAGCACCTGCTCATGGGCAAAGGCATACGACCCCTCCTCCAGGGCAAGAGCCCGGAGGAGATGCGCCAATTCATCGTCTCGCAACTCGAGACACGCGAGCCTTTCTACAACAAGGCACGCCACACCCTCGACGTCAATCTGCTCGACAGCTACGACAAAATCAATATCTCGGTGAGCCGGATACGGCAGATGCTCAACGTCTGACATCATCACCACAAGCCCATAACACCCATTTAACACCCCTTGAACAACATGAAGAAATGGACTATTGAAGACTCCAAAGAACTCTACAACATCAGCGGATGGGGAACTTCCTATTTCGGTATCAACGACAACGGCAACGTCTATGTCTCACCTTGCAAGAACGAGACACGGATCGACCTGCGACAGGTGATGGACGAACTCGCCTTGCGCGATGTCACCCCTCCCGTACTGCTCCGCTTCCCCGACATCCTCGACAACCGCATCGAGAAGACGGCCAGCTGCTTCAAAAAGGCTGCCGAGGAATACAACTACAAAGCACAGAATTTCATCATCTATCCCATCAAGGTCAACCAGATGCAGCCCGTGGTGGAGGAGATCATCTCACACGGACGGAAATTCAACCTTGGACTCGAGGCTGGCTCTAAACCCGAACTGCATGCCGTCATCGCCGTACAATGCCAGAGCGACTCGCTCATCATCTGCAACGGCTACAAGGACCAGAGCTATATCGAACTGGCCCTGCTGGCACAGAAAATGGGAAAGCGCATCTTCATCGTGGTCGAGAAACTCAATGAACTGGAGACCATCGCCCGAGCCGCCAAGAAACTCAATGTGAAACCCAATCTCGGCATACGCATCAAACTGGCCTCCAGCGGCAGCGGAAAATGGGAGGAGAGCGGCGGCGATGCCTCAAAGTTCGGCCTCACCTCCGCCGAACTCCTCAAAGCCCTGAAAATCCTCGACGACAAGGGCATGCACGACTGCCTGCGACTCATCCATTTCCACATCGGCAGCCAGATCACCAAGATCCGGCGCATCCAGACTGCCCTGCGCGAGGCCGCACAATTCTACGTGCAACTCCACAAAATGGGCTACAACGTCGATTTCGTCGACTGCGGCGGCGGACTCGGCGTCGACTACGACGGCACACGATCCTCCAGCAGCGAGAGTTCGGTCAACTACTCCCTCCAGGAGTATGTCAACGACTGCATCTACCAGTTTGTCGAAGCCGCCGACAAGAACGGCATACCCCACCCCAACCTCATCACCGAGAGCGGACGCTCACTCACCGCACACCACTCCGTGCTCGTGATCGACGTGCTGGAGACGGCCTCGCTGCCCGAAATGCCCGAGGAGTTCGAGGCCAAGGAGACCGACCACCAGCTGGTCAAAGACCTCTATGACATCTGGGACAACCTCAACAGCCGTTCGATGCTCGAGGACTGGCACGATGCCGAACAGATCCGCGACGAGGCCCTCGACTTGTTCTCACACGGATTGGTCGACCTCAAGACCCGTGCCGAGATCGAGAGCATGTACTGGAGCGTGTGCCATGAGATCAACACGCTCACCAAACAGCTGAAGCATATCCCCGACGAACTCCGGGGCCTCGACAAGTTGCTCGCCGACAAATATTTCTGCAATTTCTCACTGTTCCAGTCGCTCCCCGACTCCTGGGCCATCGACCAGCTCTTCCCCATCATGCCCATCCAGCGGCTCAACGAGCGGCCCACACGCAACGCCACCTTGCAGGACATCACATGCGACAGCGACGGCAAGATCGCCAACTTCGTCACCAGCCACGTCAATTCACATGTGCTCCCGCTCCATGTCCACAAGAAGAACGAGACCTATTATCTCGGCGTGTTCCTCATTGGGGCTTACCAGGAGATCCTCGGCGACATGCACAACCTCTTCGGCGACACCAATGCCGTGCATATCTCCGTGAAGAATGGTGGCTACAGCATCGACCAGATCATCGACGGCGAGACTGTGGAGGAAGTGCTCGACTACGTGCAGTACAATCCCAAGAAACTCGTCCGCCAACTGGAAATCTGGGTGACCAAGAGCGTGAAAGAAGGCAAGATCTCCCTGGAGGAAGGCAAGGAGTTCCTTTCCAATTACCGGTCAGGACTTTACGGTTATACTTATCTGGAATGAAAGAGACATTGACAGTCGTGAAAGTCGGCGGTGCCGTCGTGGAAGACGAGGCTCAGCTGGCACAGCTCCTCGACGCCTTCGCCGCCATCCGGGGCCACAAGGTGCTGGTGCACGGTGGTGGTCGCAGCGCCACACGCATGGCCGCGGCGCTGGGCATTGAGAGCAAAATGGTCAACGGCCGCCGCATCACCGACAGCGAGATGATCCGCGTGGTGACCATGGTCTATGGCGGTCTGGTCAACAAGAACGTCGTCGCACAACTGCAGTCGCGGGGCATCGATGCCCTGGGACTCACCGGGGCCGACATGGATGTCATCCGGTCGCACAAGCGTCCGGTGAAGGACATCGACTATGGCTTCGTAGGGGATGTCGACCGTGCCGACGGCGACAAACTGGCTTTCCTCCTCCGTCAGGGCATCACCCCCGTCATGGCTCCTCTCACCCACGATGGTGAGGGCCATATCCTCAACACCAACGCCGACACCATCGCCAGCGAGACGGCGAAGGCCCTCGCACAGCATTTCGAGGTCACGCTGATCTACAGTTTCGAACAGCCCGGCGTGATGACCAGCATGGAGGCCGATGCCACCGTCATCCCCGTCATCACACGGGAGCGTTTCTCACAGCTCGTCGCCGACGGCACCATCAGCGGCGGCATGATCCCCAAACTGGAAAATGCCCTCCAGGCTGTCGAGCATGGCGTGCGACGGGTGATCATCACCCAGGCCACCGCCATCGACGGTTCGAAAGGCACGGTCATTGAGGCATAGAGGAGCGTCTTGATCTCATACGCTCTTGAAAGATTCCCAAAAGCCCCGGAGGTATGCGACATGACGTGCCGCTGCCTCCGGGGCTTTTTCCTTGACTGATACTGCGATTACCTCACCATCACCTTGCGGCTCTTGCCGTCGGCGGTGACGATGATGTTGATGCCTCGCTGCAACTTGTCGCGGCGGACACCCTGGATGCTGTAGATGCCGGCAGGACGGGTGCTGAACAGCGCCGTCTGCTCCGTGATGCCCGACTCACCGGTGAGGTTGACACGGCATTCCAGGAGCAGGAACTCATCGAAACCGGTTCCGTTGTTGGTGAAGCTAATGACATAATTGCCCTTGTTGGTGATCTCGAAAGGCAACTCACGAAGCTGCGCCGAGGAGAGATTGGCCGAGGTGTTGCCGTTGGCGTTGGGCTCCGCAAGGAAGACATCAGAGGCTGCCACCTCATTGTTGCCGGCATCGAGGATACGTGCCTTGAACTTCGGACGCTCTTTCCATGCCGCCATGGCAAACGACAACTTGTAGGTGCCTTTGTCCAACGTGAGCGGGAAGGCTGCCTGACGGCCGTATTCGCAGTTGTTGACACGCCAGTACAGGCCCTTGCCCTGATAACCGGCGAAACCCGAGAAGGTGCGGGCTCCCGAAGTGAAATTGCCGGGATACTCGTGCACGGCATTGTCTTCTTGCACCGCGCGCCAACCCTCAGGCATCGTACCTGAGAGCACAGGACCGAAATCAAGCGCGTAGACGGCGCTCAGATCGACGAAGACGGGTTGGACGGTCACGTTATCGTCGGGCATGACGAAAGTGCCGTCATCGCCGATCACGATGCCTCCATGGACCACATTCCATCCCTGCAGGGCGTAGCCCTCATCGGGAGTCACTGTCAGTTTCACCACTTGTCCTTCCTCGGCAGAATCCACTTCAGCCGTCACATATCCATGCTCTGCCTGCCGGATGGTGATGCCAAAGCGCTCCGGGGCGACATCCGCCGGCGTGTAGACCACCTGGTCGATATACATGTTGAGTCCGCTGGTGTTGTTGACGAAGAGCTCATTCACGCCCTCTTTCAGAGAAGCGTCGATGGTAGCCTTGAGCCATTGGTTGGTGGCTGTCTTCTCACACCTGACGGTTTGGCTCTCGCCGTTCACCTTCACCGAGAGGTTGCCGGCTCGCTGAGTAGAGGTGTAACGGATGGCGATGCGGTAGTCGCCTGCTTCCCTGAGCGTGAGCCGGTGGCGCAGCGATCCCGAGGAGTTGGTTCCCATATCAGCGAATCCGTTACCCGAGTGTCCTCGCACTGAGGGATACCACCCGTAGGGGTCGGTCACGCAACTCTTGATGCTCTTGTAGTCCATGTCCTCAGCTTCGATGATGATCTCGCCGTGGTAAGCCTCAGGTTGCCGGGGCACATCGAGCGAGAGGGCTGAGGCGTCGAGCACATCGGTGGCACGGTCGGTGGCATTGCCGGTGCAATTGATCGTCACGTCAAGCGGACCATTGTGATGGATGGAGAGGGTGAAGACCCCTTTCTCCTCATCGTAGGAGGCTGAGGCATTGGCTGTGGCCTGCACCCTCTTGGTGAGTTTGTAGGATGGCTGCGAGGTCACTCCCGTCACCTCGATCTTGTCGAGCACCATCGTCGTGGTGTCGTTGCGGTAGTTGTTGAGATAGAAATCGATGTGGTCGGCATATTCCCTCACCAGGCCACTGCTCAGCTTTCCCCAGGTGAGATTGAGGCTGTCGCAGGTGTTGTAGAGCAGTGGCACCTGGGCCGAAGCCGTCTTCTTGGCATTCATATAGGTATAGGGGGTGTAGGTGACCAGTTGGTTGCGCAGGCGCGAGACATAGAGGTCGCCCTTGCTCACCTCCGGATATTGCTCGTTGAAGTCGGCCACCTTCTTGGTCTGCGTGCTCCAGCGCGAGGTGTAGTTCGACTTCTTCACCTTCACGGGGACGGCATTGGCAGCATCGTCGTAAAGGCCGATCACCAGCGGGATGGCTGCATAGCGCCCAGTCTTCTTGAAATAGCAGAAATTGTCCATCCACTGCCCGTTGCCCCTGTTGAAGGGGTCACTCTGCTTGTAGAGTCCGTCGTAGAGCGAACCCCAGGCAGCATACTTCTCCTCATCGTTGCCCGTGCTGATATCATTGATGACCACTACCTTGGTCCGTCCGACCACCTCTTCGCGGGTGGGGATATAAATAGTGCCGTCGATGATCTTGCGGAACATGTCGATCCAGCCGTTGCGGAAGCCTGGGAAAGTGCCCCAGTTGCGACGGGTGTAGCCTTCGACGGTGGAGTTGTTGAGGTTCTGGAAATCCTCCGTCCAGATGAGTTCCGGGCCATCCCAGACGGCTCCGCCATTGACGGCGGTCTGCTCCATCACCGTTCCGATGCCGGCGGCCACGGGATATTTCTTGCCATGGCCCTCGCCCAGAAGGGCGTCGAGCGCACCGTTCCACCCGCAGTTGTCGTATCTCACGCCATAGCTCTTGGCCAGACCGGAGAAAAAGGGACCGAAGGTGACGCTCTCGTTGTTGTAGAAACAAGACGAGGTGGTGTATTTGTAGAGCCAGAGGATGGCCTCAGGATAGTTCCTGCAGGCGGTCAGGAGGTCTTTGTTGCGCTTCATCATCCCCATCGGGTTGAGCAGGTGCGACCAGATGTTGCCGCAGAACGAGACGGTGAGGAATCCGCCATACTGATGAGCCATGTTGACCAGTTTGGCAAACAGGGCGATACGTGAGGTCTGGGTGCTGCTGCTGCGGTCGTTGGGCTCGTCGAAGCCCCAGAACTGCTCCGCGTAGTTCCATCCCAGGAAGTTGGGATAACGCTTGTAGAAATACTCGAAGGTCTCCAGGTCGTCGTCCTGGATATGGGTGTGTCCGCCGCTGGCGGGCTGACAGGTGAACCACATGCCGTTGTGCTGGCATACCGAAGCCCACGACTTGTAGGTGCGCACAGCGTTCTGCGGCATCTTGTAGACATTTTTCTCCGTGTCATACTGGCAGGAGAGCGAGAGGTTCATACATACATAGGGTTTGACATCGTCGGGGATGAGGTCGATGATTTTCTGCGGGTCGGCCTTGTTCCACACATCGACGTGAACCAGCCAGAGCGGATGTTTGGAGTCGATGGGCCGGCGCGACTGTGCCGACAGGCCGAGGCCAGCCCACAGGAGCAGTACCACTACTGCAGCGGTGAGTTTTCTGTAATCGAAATGGGTATTGTGCATGTTGGTCTTTGTTTGAAAAAAAGGCGGACAAGCATGTGTCAACCACACCTGTCCGCCCAAATGTTATCGAGAAGTGTTATCTTTTCACCACTTTCTCTACTCGGATCGTACCGTCACTCATCCACTTCTTCACGATCATCACACCCTTCTGAGCTGTGAGGATGCGGCGACCATTGATGTCGTAGAGTGCCACGGCACGCACTTCTGCTGGCTTGGCGGTTTCAGGATCGATGCCTTCGACGGCCTCCTGGTAAGCGGCGGCATAGTCGAAGCCGGCTGCCGGTCCGGCGAGCAGCAGTCTCACGTCATTGAAGAAGGTGTGCGAGCTCGGTCCGGCATTAGCACCGATGGTGATGACACCGTCGACCACCACGATGTTCTCAATCACGGCATTGGCATAGGGGAACGACTGTCCGATACCCGGGCAATCACCTGTCTGGCCGTTCTCGCCCTCCGGAGTGGCAGAGGTCTTGGCGTAGATGTAGCTGTCCTGGAAGTTGGCTTCGTCCTCGTTCATGCGCTCACCGAATCCGATCTTGAGGGTGTAGACACCCACAGGAGCGTTGGTGATGGTCTGCTCCACCCTGTAGCTGCTGCCCCATGTCTGGAACATGCAGTCCTCGGCGATCTCGTCGTTGCCTCTCGGCTGTCCCCAACCGACGCTCAGGCCCGGTGCGCTGTATCCCTCTGGAGTCACCCATCCGGGAACGTTCTCAGCGGTGAAGTTCATGCTGTTTTGCTGCTTGTAGATGTTGGGGTTCTTCACGAACACGGTCATGTCATAGGTCGGAGTGACTTCCTCGAGCGTGGTCTCGTCGACATGTGAAGCGAAGAGCTGGTTGTCGGGGTTCTTGAGCTGCTCATAGAGGATCACCTTCAACTTGTTCTGGATACCCAGGGCGAGGTTGTCGTCATCGGTCAGTGCGTTGTTGGCGGCAGCGACAAGCGGGTCGTCGGCAGCACCCAGACTCTTCAGAGCCTCAGCACCCAGGCGCAGACGCTCAGTGAGCACCTTCACACCGGTGTCGGAAGTCTGAGAAGCACCCTCGGTGAAGAGCAGGCCAGTGGTGTTGACCAGGTCTTTGAGTTCGGTGATGGCGGCCTGAAGCTCAGCGTCATCCTTGATCTCGAGAGCTCTGTACTCGTCGACGAGCACTTCCTCGCCGGTCTCCGGGTCGATCTCTGTGCCCTGCACCTTGACGATATACTTGGCAGCGACTTCTTTCAGTTTGGCATAGAGTGCTGTGGCGGCAAACTTCTTCTCAGCGTTGTCATCGACGATTTTCTGAGCCTGGACAGGCAGCGGATCGTAGGTGTCGCAGAGTGCGCGGTGGTCCTTCAGGGCCTGTGAGCAGGCGTCGAGGTCGGCAGCAGCATTGCGGTAAGCGGAAGGAGCGGTATAGGTGGCACCCTCAGCCTCATACTTATCGATGGCAGCCTTCAGGGCGTCGTAAGCAGGACCGCTGTAACGGCTGGCGGAATTGTCGGCCAAGGTCTTCTTGGCATTCTCAAGAGCGAGGGCGAGCAACTGGGTCTCCTCCACACCGGCGATGTTGGGCATGTACCTCACGCTCGGGTTGGCCAGGAGCACCTCATTGAAACCACCCTGGTCGCCATTCTCATTGGTGGCCGGTCTCCATCTGAGCAGGTAGTTGCCGTCGGTCTCGGGCACGAACTTGGTGGTGAAACTGGTAGAACCGGTGACAGCTGCATTGGTGACACCGTTCACGTTGGGCACGGTCTTCACCACGGTCTGATAGACGATCTCCTCGTTGGCATTGAGCACCTCAAACTTCATGTATGTGCCATTGTCTTTCCAGGCAGCTGCATTGAAGTGGATGTCATATCTCTTGCCTGCCTCCAGCGGGAGTGCGTAACCTTCGATGCCACCAAACTCCACATAGTCGCTGCGGAAATAAAGGCCCTTGGTGAAGTCGCCGCCGGCAGCGAAGTCAAACATACGTGAACCTGATGAGTAGGTATTGGGAGCGACGCGGTTCTCCTCGCCGAAGACGACGAGATAACCATCAGGAATACCATTGGCCGGAGCTGTGGCAAAGTAGTCGGGCAGTATGTCCTTCGGCACGTCGTTGGGATCAACGACTACCTGACCCACGTTGATGGTCCAAGTCTCCTCGCCATAGATCGAGTCATCAAGACGGAGCTCAGGATAAATCTTTGTCAGCGTCACGGTGTGCTCACCGTTGTTGAGGTCGTTGGCGGAATTGCGGATGAGGGTCACCTCCTCAGCGAAACCGGAAGCAGGACTGACAGACAGTTTCTCCTTGCCGAGCTTGGCATCCAGGGCAGCGCAGTCGACGAGCTTGTCGAAGACGACCTTGATCTCCTTGAGACTGTTGGGCAGGTTGAAAGAGCCGTCCTCAGGATCGGCCTGCATGATGATCGGGGTGAGGAATGCATAGGGATAACCATCGTTGTCCTGGATCTCCATGCTATATGAGGCGATGCCTGTGAAATTGTTGACATCACCGCCGGGACCGGAAGTGTAAGTCAGGTGATAAGCGGCATCACTGGGGTTGCTGAAGCTCACTTCCACTTCATCGGAAGGCATCAAAGCCTCGTCGAGGAAGATGTAGAAACGGCCGTCGTCAAAGCCTTCCACAGAGTAGATGGGCTTCACATCGCCCTTGACATTGACAGAGACACATGACTCCGGGAACATCAGGCGGCGCTTGCCGCAAGCCTTCACGAGCTCGGGGATGTTGGTCTCAAAACCAAAGTCAATCTGGATCACATCGTCGCTGAACTCAGCCACAGTGCCATACTTGTAAACTTCAAACTTGATGTTGTCGAAGTAGAAGTCGATATCATTCGCCTTGTCCTTCGAGAGGTTGAAGGCGATAGAGTGCAGAAGGCCGCCGTTACCGTTGGGGCCTGCTTGCAGAGCAGTGACCGTGCCTTCGTAATTATACACCTGCCAGTCGGTGGTGAAGTTGGGCGAACCGATCATCTCGTAGTGGATGTAGTCACTGGGATCGGCATGAGCCTGTGTATCGACTGTAGCGTCCTTGCTGGCGCGGTAAGCGAACGACACGCGGTACTTGGTGCCTTCGGGCAACGTCTCAGGCAGGTTGATCCAGAACTGGGCGTCCCAGTCCTGAGCAGCACCGGCTGCGGAGTGCACGATGATGCCACGGCTCTCATCGACACCTGCACCGTCAGTAATCACTGAGGGGAACGGCGAACCGGCATTCTCCTTGGAGTAGAAGCAGCTCACGTCATCTCCCTCGAGGTTGCCATTGGTGATGAGGTCGGTCCATCCCACGACCTGGGTCTTGCCTTGGGGCACGAGCTCCATCTTGGTGACAGTGAGGTTGGCCCAGTTGGCTCCCTTGATGGCATGCAGGTGGGCGAAACCCTTCTCCTTGGTCATCATCTTGAGGTCGACGATATAGTCGTCGCCGTCCTTGGTGAAGAAGCGGTCGGTCCATCCGTTTTTCGGATACTCCAGAAGGTTGGACTCTGCCTCGTTGGCATTGTACTGGCCCTCATCCACCGTGCGGTTGAAGAGGAAACGCGGTGTGCCCTCTGTCACGGTGACGATCAGTTTGGAATAGAGCGACAAGTCGGCATAGTTGATCACTGAGGGATCACCATAGCATTGTCCTGTCGACTCATTGAGCACGTAGATACAATCGGCCGGCCCAGTCTTCTGAGCATCGGCTCCCCATCCGTCCCATGCAAAGAACATGTCGGGTGACAGTGGCACCGTGTCCTCAGCATTGACGTTCGTCGCACCAAACACACATAGTGCCAGCGCAATGAATAGTTTGTAAAGGTTTACCATAAGAAATAATACATTAATTATTAAAAAAATGTTTACAGGTCAAAAGTAGTTTCAGTTGCAAATATAAGGTATATCCCCCAAAAAGCGTTTTTCGATTTGTAACCTATTATTTATGTCATACAACATGAGACCAACGCAGGTGCAAAATGAAGCACCTGCGTTAGTCATGAGGTCTTTCAGGGAAGGGGCAAATACCAATTCTTCGGGTCCATGAGCAGCGTATAGAGCGTCTCGTTGGCCTCGCCTCCTCGTCTTGAGATGGGGGCGGCCAGGTATTCGGGCGCATTGCGGCGCAAGGCCACTCGCATGAGGTCGTAGAACCTGTAGCCCTCGAAAGCTCCCTCCAGGGCCATCTCATCGATGATCATATCCTCGACAAGGGGGATCTGGTAGTTGATGGTGTCCTGCCGCGATGCGAGCTGCTGCTCCGGCATGGGGAGGGTGTAAAGGCCATTGGCCTGGGAGTCGCCCGACCCGAGTGAGTGGATGCCGATGACGGTCTCGCGGGTGAAGATGTTGGCATCGAAATCGATCAACTTCCCTGCTGCCACCTGTTCGAGGCTGTCGACACATTCGACGATGTTCTCCGGGCACAGGCCGTATTTGAGCACGGCGAAGGCCGACTGCGGCAGACCCGAACGGTTGAGGGCCTCTGCATAGCGCAGGTAAATCATGTTCAGACGATAGGTGTTGATGCGCGTCGACGTCATCTTCGTGATGCTCTGCATGATGGACGAGAACTCCGAATACTCATCCTGCCCGCCTCTCGACGACTGCGAGAAGTTGGCGTAGAGTCTCAGGTCTCCTGCCATGATATCGTCGAGCAGTCCCACCTTCGGCACGTAGACGGTGTCGGTCTCTGTACCTGCCTTGTACTCCATGCAGTAGGTCTGGGCGGCGGAGAGGCGCTTCATGGCCGGCGAAGGGGTCATCTGATAGAAGTAGTTGTTCTCCCGGGTGGAGTTGAAGATATTGGGCAGGTCGCTGACGACACCGTCGAAGATCCTGCTCTCCATCGGGATGAAACTGAGGCTCTCGCCGAGCGACGAGACGTCGTAGCCCCTGACAGGATAGGTCAGGTTGAACTCGGTGACGTTGGAAGGCCAGGTGGAGCGGGCATGGGAGTTCATCAGCTGGGGAGTGACCTTGTCGGTGAGGTAGTCATGATACCATGTGGCTGCCTCCTCATAGCGTCCTGCCCACAGGCAGAGGTCGCCCAGCAGTGCCCTGGTGGGGATGAAGAATTTTCGAGAGTCGTAGCCGTCGATATTGCCATAGCGCGGCAGTTCGGTGAGCGCATAGGGCTTGAGGTCGTCGATGAAGAAATTGCAGATCTCGGCGATGCCCACACGTTCCTTGCCCATCTCCTCACGGGCGCGCTGCTCCGACATCACGGGTTCGGTGACGAGGGGCACCCTTCCGTAGTTCTTCACCAACTGGAGGTAGGCCCAGGCGCGGAAAGTCTTCACGGCTGCATACTCGGCGGTGAAGAGGTTGCGTCCCCTGCGCTGCAGTGCCGTATCGACATGGGCGATGAAGTAGTTGCAGTTGTTGATCACGGCATAGTAGTCGCTCACCACATTGTAGCAGTTGTCGACGGAGAAATCAAACGAGGAGAGCCGTTTCAGGTCGGCAGAGGCAGCGTTGGTGGGCATCATCAGGTCGCCTCTCACCTCACCGAGCAGCACCTGCCTGTCGGCGATGGCCTGCATCTTTCCGACAATGCCCATCACGCTATAGACCGAGTCGGTGGGATGGTTGAGTGTGTTGTCTTTCTCAAACTCCACGAGTTCGGAGTCGGTGTCCATCATGTCGGCGCAACTGCCCATGACACACGACACGCAGACGACTGTAATGAATCGATAAAGGTATTTCATGTTTCGGAAGGATTAGAGATTGATATTGACACCCAGCGAGAAGGAGCGTCCCGGAGCGAGCAGTCCGGCATCGATGCCCTGTGTGAGCACGCTGCCAGGAAGAGCCCTGTCGGGGTCGCTTCCCAGGTATCGGGTGATGGTGAAGAGATTGGATGCATTGCCCCAGATGGTGATACCTTGGAGGTAGGTGCTCATGATGGGCAGGTAATAGCTCAGCGTGACAGAACTGAGACGGAGGAAACTGCCGTCCTCGATCCATCTGTCGCTGAAACGGGAGTTGCCCATGGGATCGGTGTAGGTGACCCTTGGGATGTCGGTATGCTGGTTCTCGGCATTCCACCGATTGTTCATCGCCGTGGTCTGGTTCATGAAGAGGCTGCCGCCCTCGAGGAGGGAGCGCTGGTAGTTGTAGACATCATTTCCCAGCGAGTAGTTGAGCACGGCGGAGAGCGACAGGTGCTTCCACGAGAGGGTGGTGAAGATGTTGCCGTACACATCGGGGTTGGGGTCGCCGATGATGCCGCGGTCGGCTTCGTCGATGACCTTGTTGCCATCGGTGTCGACAAATCTCATGTCACCTGCCTGAAAGTAGGAACGTCCGCCGGTGGCGGTGGTGATGCAGTGGGCGTCGGCTTTGGCCTCCTCGGTGTTGGCATAGACGCCGTTGGTCTTCCATCCGTAGAAGACGCCGATGGGTTCTCCGACCTGGGTGAGCACCTGTGCGCCATAAGCCTCAGTGAGGAACGAACGCCCGTCGGGCAGTGCGGTGATCTTGTTGTTGTAATGTCCTGCCGACGCACCGACCTCCCATTGGAAGTCTTTGAGGGCCAGAAGTTTGGCTTTCAGCGTCAGGTCAAAACCGGCATTCTCGAGCTTGCCGTCGTTGGTCCAGTTTTGCTGGAGTCCGCTGGTCCAGGCGAGTTGCTTGAGTGCCAAGAGGTTGGAGGTCCAACTCTTGAAGAGGTTGAAGCGCAGGCCGAGACGGTTGTTGAGGAAGTTGCCTTCCAGTCCGGCGGTCACACGGCGTGTGGTCTCCCATTTCAACTGGGTGTTGCCGATATTGCCGATGGAGAGACCGGTCACCTGACTGTTGAGCATGAGGTTGGACACGAAATAGCTTCGTGAGGCGGTATAGTCGATGTCGTCGTTGCCCGTGACATCGAAGCCTGCGTTCAACTTGAGGTAGTTGATGCCCTTGACACCGGCGAGGAATTGCTCATTGGTGAGCACCCAGGCGGCTTCCACGCTGGGGAAGAGTCCCCACACGACACCTGCCAGGCGCAGGCCGGAGGCATCGTCGCCGATACGTGACGAGGTGTGCATCGAGAGTCCGCCATTGAGGTAGAAGCGCTCGGCGAAGTTATATCCGGCGATGCCATACCAAGAGAACTCACGGGTCTTGTCGTCGTCACCTCCCGTGTTCTTGAACTGCAGGGAGTTGCTCATGTTGGGGGTCTTGTCGTTGCCGGTGTTGTAGCCGATCTGCGAGGTCGACTTGAACTCGCTGCTGATGAATCTCATGCCGCCGCGCAACTCGATGTGGTGGGCACCGAAGCGGTTGTCCCAGTTGATATAGGTGTCGCTCTGGATGGCGGTCTGGCGGGCGGTCTGGCTCTGCACGATATTCTGCAGGGTCGTTCCCTCATCGAGTCCTTTCACGGTGAAGGTCGGCACGCCCTGGATCGGCAGGTAGTAGTTCTCGTTGGTATTGACCAGTCCGAGGGTGAAATGCTCATTCACGTTGAGGTGTCTGTTGATCTTATAGGTCGGCGTGACCGAGAACATAATCAGACGGTTGCCGTAGGAGTTGCGGTTGTTGCCCTCACCGTTCTTGAGGATGCTGGTGGGGTTGGCCAGACGGCCCTTGCCCTGAAACATTCCCTCCAGATAGTCATCGGCCTCGGCGAAATAGTGGCTGATATTGCCGCCTGTGTCGAAGGCATAGGGTGAGAGGAAGGGGGCCTTGGTCAGTCCGAGGAATCCCGGCGAGGTGATGACGCCTTCCAGCGGGTCGATGGGGGCGCCGTCGTCCATGAGCTTGCGGTCGACATCGCTGTAGGAGGCATCAAACCTGACCGTCAGTCCGCGGAACACCTCGATATCGGTGTTGAGCCTCATGTTGAAGCGTGAGAAGTCGTTCTTCTTCAGCGTGCTGTTGGCCAGTGAGTAACCCACGGAGAGGTTGTAGGAGGCGATATTGTCACCACCCTGCACATTGATGCCGTAGTTCTGCGTGAAAGCGTTCTTGTAGACTTCCTTGGTCCAGTCGGTCTGGTTATGATACTGCTTGTAGTAGAAATAAGAAGGGTCGTTGTTGAGATACTTCATCGTACTGAGCGTCTTGGTCCTGCCAGCCAGCAGCTGGGTGGTATACAGGCGGTAGTCCTCGGCGTCCATCATATTGGGCAGCTTGGGCACCATCTCATACTGTCCGTTGATGGTGACATCGATCTTGGTAGCCATGCTCTTGTTGCGCTTCGTCTGGATGAGGATCACGCCGTCGGCGGCCTTGGCGCCATAGAGCGCCGTACCGTTCTTGAGCACCTCCACCCGCTCGATGTCATTCACATTGAGGTTGGACAGGATATTGGTGTAGTAACCCGTGTGCAGCATCTCGCGGTTGTATTGCATGTCCATGACCACGCCATCGATGACGATGAGGGGCTGGGCGTTGGCATGGAGGGAATTGATGCCCTCCACGGTCATGCGGTTGCCCAGTCCTTGCAGTCCGCTGATGTTGACCGACCTGACGTCGCCGCCCAACTGCTGGGCGATGAGCGGGTCGATGCTCACCTTCGAGGTGTTCTCGAAATGATGAGCCTCGGCGGAACTGTTGGCCGTGGTCTTGCTCTTATACAACTCGCTGAACGTGTCCTGATAGAGTTTGCCATTGGCCGTGCCCTTGCTGATGGGGCGCTGCTCCAGGTTGTATCCATCGACCCTCATGATGATCGACCTGATGTGGTCGGGGGCCTTGAGCACGTAGTTGCCCGTCTCGTCGGTCAGCGTCGAGTAGCGCGGGTCGCCATAGGCCTGTACGATGACACCGGCCAGCGGTTTCCCTGTGGCGGCATCGACGACTTGTCCTGTCACATCCTTCATGTCCTGCGCGGCCAGTGAGGCCGATGCCAGCAGCAAAGCGAATATGATATGCTTTCTCATTGTTGTTCGGATTTAGAGGTTCGTGGTCTCAGGTAAATACAGTCGATATACATCTCGCGCGAGTAGGAAGAGGTCTCACGGGCCAAGATGGAGCATTGCAGTTTGACAGAGACCTTGATGTCACTTTGGTCGAAGTTGCAGGCGGGGAAGTGAAAATTCTCTGCCAGCACCACGGTGTCGACTTTTTCGGGGTTGGTCTTGAACTGCACGTTGTCGCAATTGAACGAGGCCGGTGCTCCAAGGGTGTCGACGTAGTTGATGGTGGCCCTGAACTTGCAGGGGCGCATGTTGGCGTTGTTGGGGTTGTCCACCGTCTTGGGCAGGATGATGGCGCACACGTCGTAGTCACCGCTGAGGGTATTGTTCACCCGATAGGTGAGCTCCCAGTTGGAGGTGGCTGTGCGGGGCACGACATGGAGGTAGCCTCCCTTGGAGATGCTGTCGGCTGTCAGGTAGCGCACATTATAGGTGCAGTCTTTCTCGGTGGTGATGAGGTAAGTGCTCTCACCCTCGCTCCAGAGTTCGGTGAAGTAGGTCTGCTCGGGAGTGAAAGGCCACTCCTTGGTGATGTAGAGCGTACCGTTGCTGCATTCCTCTTTCCGGGCTTGCGCCATGATGCCGTCGCCCTGGAAGGGATGATAGAACACGTGGTATTCGGGACGAGTGCGGGAGTATTGCACCGACATGAGCGAGTCGTTGACAGATTTCTGGTCACTCATGTTGAAGATGGCATCGTCGAGCAGGGCCCGGTTGGTCCAGTATTTCTGGATGGAGTCGCGCTTGAGCACCGTCTGGTCGTAGACGAAATACTTGCTGGCCTCATCCCATGCTTTATTCCACCCCTCGTTGGTGGGAACCACCATGAGGTAGGTGGAGTCCTCGGCGTCGATATAGCCGATGCGCTGCAGCATGCGGTTGTATTCGACGACCACGGAGTCGACGTAGACGGGCACACCCTCCACGATACCGCTCGACACCGAGCGGTCGGGATCGAGATAATCCTCCTCATACACACGCAGGTTGCGCCCGATCTCGCTCAGCTCTGCCTTGTCGCAGAGTGCCTCATAGAGGCAATAGCGGTAGGGCAAGGGGCGCTCGGTGACATGGAGCACACCGTTCTTGGCAGGGATGTTGGGGTTGACCACCCTGACACCTTCTATGCCGTCGGGACCGATCTCCACATACTTGGAGTTGAGCAGGAGCATGTTGTTGCTCTCGGGTGTGACCGACCTCAGCGTGCGTGAGAGGTGATTGAGCACAAAGAACTTCTCCACCACGGAGTCGCCCTGGTTGGTCTGCACCAGCGAGAGGAGCGAGTCGCGGTTGAAGGTGCCGTTGAGGGGGGCCACCACCGTGAAGGAGTGACCTCCGTCGAGCAGGTCGGCATAGCTCACGGCCGTCTTTTTATGCATTCTGAAAACCTTTGTCTGCTCCATCACCTGGCAGAAATCGCTCAGTTGTGGATTCTCTTTGAGTTGCTGCCAGAGGGTGGTGGTGGCACCTTCGACCTTGGGGTCGACATAGTGCTCATCCCAGTCGGCGCAACCGTAAAGGCAGCAGACAGCGCTGAACGCGCAGATGATATGTCTGTAATTCATCATCGTGATTGTTGACTAATTGTGAATGAAAGGATTTAATGGGTGTCTTCTCCCTCAGGACTGCCGTAGACACTCTTCGGGCACAGTTCGATATAGTCGAACGACCAGTATCTGTCGGGGTCGTCGAGCACCTGGCGGAACCGCAGGTGATAGGTCTTGTTGGAATCGAGATACTTCGTGGCGAGGATGCGGCGGAGCGGACTGAGCGAGCGCATCGTGTCATCGCCGCCGCCCGGGTGCCAGCAGTCCATCGACTTCATGTAGCCACGGTTGTGCATGGCTTTGTCGTTGGCCCTGTTCTCTTCCTCGTCCTCGGTGTCGGCCACGGCACCGATGGAGGGATCACCGCCCCACACGCGCAGGTCGATGGGGATGCCGCAAGGCTCGTTCTCCAGGTAGACCTGGATGACACCACGCTCCTCACCGGGCGTATAGCCCAACCTGACCTCATAGGTGCCCGTGGGCACAGGAGGCAACTTGAAGGTGACATCGAACACACCGCTCACACACACGGCATTGGCCTGATAAGAGTGCCAGTAGTCGACATCGCTGTGCACACCGACGAAAGTCTCCTTGCTGACTTGCCAGTCGGTGATGTATCCTTGCTTGAATCCCGTGAGGATGTCCTCTCCATAACGGCCGCGGCCGTTGCAGTTCATGAAGTCAGGACTGAGCACGGTGGCATCAATACGGATGCGGCGGTTGAGCACCACGTCGCGCACCTGTGTGGTGTAGGCCAGGATGCCGTCGAGGTAATGGTAGACACCGTTGAGGGCGTTCTGGTCGGTGGAGCCTGACTCCGAGGGCGACAGCACTTTCACGCCCTCGATGAAGACGCCGCGCTCAGCGCGGTTCTGCACACCGCGGCGGTTGATGAACAGTCCGGCGGGGGGACCGGCAAAGCGCATGATGGTGCCGGGGCACATGGTCTCGTAATACTCCTCGGGGTCGATGAGCTTGGTGTCGAGACAACGCTCGCGGATGGTGCCCGATACCACCCAACTGTTGTACTGTCCCACACGGGGAAGGAGGTGATAGCTCACAAAACGGTTGAGCGGGTTCTTGCGGTGCTTGGGATTGTCGTCGTAGAGGCCGGCATCCTCAGGGTAGGTCTCGTCGTAGACCTTCTTGGCATAGGCCTTCAGGTCATCGAGATTGTTGATGCCGTTGCGATGGTAGACGGAGTCGGGCTCAACAAAGGCCGTGTACTTGAAGTAGCGCTTGCCCACCCAGAAGGTGCGGGTATACTGGGCCGCACCGCTGGTGCATCGCTCCATCGTGCCGGTATAGACAGAGTCGTCGCCGCAAGTATAGGTCTCGTCGATGTACTTGGTCAGCGAGTCGGCCATGCCAGTGAGCTGCAGCGCCTGCGAGAAGATGGTGAGCGCCGGGTCCTCCTCGATCTTGTCGGCCAGCAACATGCTGCTCGAGGCGATCGTGTTGTTGATCACATGCACCACGCCATTGGTGACGGAGTCGTCGCGCTCGATCACACGCGCGTTCTTATTAATATAATAGACAAGCTTGTTGTTGTTGGTCACGTCGGAGTCCGACGAGAGCACGATATACGCATCGTCCATGTTGAGCTCGGGCAGCGCGCCCTCGCCGATGTCGGTGGTGAAGAAGGCTCCTTTCTTGATGATATGCGTACGGGCCAGCGTGTCGCAGGTCTCTGTGGGGATCTGGTCGATACTGCTGTAGCCGTTGCGCTGCAGATAGCGCTGGATACCCTCGTTGGTGGGAGCGAAAAGCGTGTATTTGAGCAATCCCGCACTACTGTATGAGCCATAGGTGGAGAGCATCGAGAAATAGGGCGTGCGCTTCAGGATAGCGATGAAGTCGCTGAACTGCTCGGGCCGCTCCTCGAGAAACTCCGCCGCGGTGAGTTTGGTCGACGCATAGTAGTTCTCGGGCACATCGTCGTCGTTGTCGACACATGCTGTGAAAGTCGTGCTGAGGGCGCAGCCGACAAGACAGCCGACGATCAGGTATTTTATGTTTTTAGTCATCATAACTTGATATTGATTGCTGATGGATGATTACCTCGTGAGTTCGGAGTCCTCGCCTGTGGTGAAGGCTGGATTCTGCTTGAGAAGCGGGTTGACCTTGAGCTCGTTCTTCGCATAGGGGAAGTAGATGATGTTGGGGTCGGCCAGCTTGATCTTGATGGCATTGACATTCTCGATGTACTTGCGGGAAGCGAGGGAGATGAGACGGGTGTTGTCGCCGTCGCGCCTTGCGAAGCGCACCAGGTCAAACCACCGCTTGCCCTCGAAGAGGAACTCACGCTGCCTCTCCTCGAGGAGCAGGTCCTCCATGGCTGGCTTGGAGTCGATGTAGTCGTCTTTCTTCAACGTACTGCTCCGGGTGCCGTTCACCGCATCATTGGCCCGCTTGTTGACGATGTCGATCAGGGCGAAGGCATCAGCGAGGTCTCCCTCGTTGTTGCGCTCGATCAGGGCCTCGGCCTTGATGAGGAGCATATCGCTCAGACGGTACAGGATCCAGTTGGCGTCGCTGCTGGAGCGCCGTGAGCTCGAGAGCTGCAGGTCTTTCTCAGTGGCCACGTTCTGCGTGCTGTAGTTGACTTGCCGGCGGGCGTACTTGGTGATGGCGTAGCGCGAACTGGTGAGTTCGGATGACTCATAGGCCCTGCCATCGGTGCGCTTGAAGACGTTGTTGGTGCCCTGTGCGACATCCTTGAAGAGGAAGTCGGGGGCGCTCAACCGGCCGAGGGTGTTGGTATTGTCGCCGTAGTAGGAACTCACCCAGGAGTTCTGCTGGCTCTGGTTGGTGCGGAAATAGAGCTCGAAGATGCTCTCGAAGGAATTGCCCTCGCCGAAGATCTCGTTGTAGGTATTGCCGCAGGTCGTCGAGCCGACGGGTTTCTCGAGGATCATGGGGATGCTGTCGATCAGGTCGATGTTGTTGACATTTCCCATGCGCTCCACCATGTTCTTATACTGCTGGCGCTTGAAGTCGATCACCAGGTCGCAGTAGCGGATGGCGTTGTTCCAGTCGCCCTTCCAGAGATAGAGGTCGGCGAGCAGGGCATAGACCGTCCACCTCGTGACCTTGCTGGAGTTCTGGTAGGCATTCGGACTCTCATCGGTGAAGTAACGTCTCACGGCATCGTTCTTGACCGACTCAAGGTCGGTGATCAGGGAGTCGAGCACGTCCTCAAACGGGGTGGCGGGCAACACATAGGTCTGCGAGTCGTCGATGCTCGGACTGGTGGTGTAAGGCACGTTTTTGAACGTGCGGATCAGGTAGAAGTAGCACAGGGCGCGGATGGTGGAGACCTCGGCGATGTTGGCCTTCATCTCCTCCATGGTGTAGTTGGGGTCGATCTCCTGCACCATCGGGGCATAGTGGCACACGGTGTTGCACCGGTTGATGGCCTCATAGAACTTGCCCCAGTTGCACATCGGATTGGAGGGGAGAAGGTTCTCCTTGAGGATCTCGTTGATCTCATCCGGCACGTTGGCGCCCATCCTCAGGTTGTCGGAGCGGAGCTCGCCCCAGACGCCCATCCGGGTGAGGCAGTCGCTTGACTCAAGGCTCTCATAGCAACTGTTGACCACACTGGTCACGTCGCCTTTCTCCGTCCAGTAGTTCTCGAGCACCACTTCATTCATGGGCAGGATATCGAGGAAGTCGGAGCACCCTGTCAAGCCCACCGTGAGGCAGGCAGCGAGTATGGTATATCTAAACTTTTTGATCATAGTCTTTCAATTGTCTAAATGAAGTTTGGTCTCAGAACTGAATGGTAATACCTCCCGTGAAAGATTTCGAGCGCGGTGTCTTGGCGCCGTCGGTGACGATGCCCATTGATCCGTAGCCCACCTCGGGGTCAGCTCCCGAGTACTTGGTCAGACAGAACAAGTTGTTGGCGGAGAGATAGAAGCTCACCTGATGGAGTCCCCATCGCTTGATGATCTTCGGGTCGAGAGAGTAGCTGAGCTGTGAGTAGTTGAGTCGGATGAATGATCCGTCCTCGACGAAACGGTCGGAGCCCAACCAGTTGTAACCGGTCTGGCGGAGCGCACGCGGAATCTCGGTGACGTCTCCCTCCACACGCCATCGCCAGTTGACGGCGCGGCTCTGGTTGTTGTTGTCATACATCTTCTCCACCTCCATGCGGGCAGCGTTGATGATCTTGTTGCCGTAGCGGAAGTTGAACTGGTTGTTCCAGGTGAAGCGGCCGAAATTCAGCTTGAATCCGAAACCACCGGTGAACTTCGGCAGGGATGATCCCAGGTAGACGATATCGAGCTCGTTGATCTGTCCGTCGTGGTTGACATCATCATAGATGGCGTCGCCGCCACGGAACTGATAGTTGACAGACCCGGCACAGAACATCATGGGCTTTGTCATGCCGTTCTCGTCGAGGATCACCGCTCCGTCCTTGTCGCGTGCGACGGGGGCGTTGGGACCGCTGATGCCCCTGATCTCCTCTGGCGAGTAGTCGGAGTATTGGTAGACGCCTTTGTAGCGGAAACCGTAGATGCTACCCATGGCGGTGTTGAGCTCCACACGTGAGAGATAGGAACCGTTGCTGCGGTTGAACTCATGGTTGAGACTGGCCAGACAGGTCTCGTCCATGGCCGTGATCTCGTTCTTGTTGTTGGCGAAGGTGATGTTGAAGTCGACACTGAACTTCCCGGCGCGGATGATGCGGTTGCCGTTGAGGTTGAACTCCCATCCCACGTTCTTCATGTCGCCCACGTTCTGATACGACAGTGAGGAATAACCCGAAGAGGTGGGCAGTCCGCGGTTGCTCATCAGCAGGTCGGTGGTGTACTGCCTGTAGAACTCCACATTACCCGAGATCCTCTCGTTGAAGAAGCCATAGTCGATACCGATGTTGAAGGTCTCCTTCTGCTCCCACTTGAGGTTCTTGAGCTGGATGTTCTGCGGATAGATGCTTCGGTCGTTCATGTATCCGCTGCCGTTGGCATACTTGCTGAAATAGAGGTACTCGGCACCTGGCTGCTTACCCACGATACCCCATCCCGGACGGACAGAGAGTGTCGAGATCCAGGGCAGGTGCTCGGCCATGAAGTTCTCCTTGTGGATGTTCCACCTGACGGAGAAGGCGGGGAAGTTACCCCAGCGCTGGCTGGAACCAAACTTGGTGCTGCCGTCGCGCCTGACGGAGAAGTCGGCCACGTAGCGGCCTTTGTAGGCATAGTGCGCGGAGTAGGTGAAATAGATGCTTCTCCACTGTCCGCTTCCCGTACTGATGCCGTCGATGATGCCGGGGGCCGCCGTACTGGTGATGGTGCCCGAGGGGAGTCCCCACTCCACGGTGTTCTGCGAGTTGGACTTTCCACTGGTGAGCTGTCCGCGGAGCATCATCATGAGCGAGTGGTTCTTGTTCTTGAACACCGGCGTGAACGTCAGCGTGTGGGTGGTCGTGACACCGAAGTTCTTCGAGGAGCCTGCCGTGGTGCGGTTGCTCTGCTTGTTCTGGCTGTCGTTCCATCCCGTCGTGCTGAGCGAGAGGGGCATGAAGGTGTCCTCATAGCGGTTGAAGATATTGAAGACCACCTTTCCCTCATAGCTGAGGCGTGTCTGGTGCTCGGCCAGTCCGAGGAGGTTGTAGCGGAGCTTGAACTCCGGCTCGATATTGTAGCTGGTCTCATGGTTCTTGGCCTCATGGGCAAGGGCGATGGGGTTTTGCCTGTTGAGCTGGTCGCGCAACTGGCTCGACACCGTGGGGAGCATGCTGTAATACTCGTTGAGGTCGTTGCCGTCCTTGTCTTGCTCATAGATGGAGAGGTTGGGCATCCTGACATAGGCGATGGCCAGCAGGTCGCCGTTGTTTCTCTTGTTCTTGGTATAGGTGAGGGCGATATTGGTCTCGATCTTGATGCGGTCGCTCACGAAATAGTCGAGGTTGACGCGGGAGGTGAAGCGGTCGAGCTGCTGCTTGATGATCGAACCCGTCTCATGGTCGTAGCCCGCACCGATGCGGAAATGGGCTTTCTCGCCACCACCGGTGAGTGAGAGGTAGTGGTTCTGCCGCCATCCGACCTGCTTGACTTCCTTGAGCCAGTCGGTGTTGTTGTTATACATCTCATACTCCGGGAAACTGGGGTTGTAGCTGATCTCGGGGATGTTGCTCGACGCATCGCTCATAGAGGGGTTGAAATATTCCTCCTTGAGCAGCATGGTGTACTCATCGCCGTTGAGCATCTTGTAACCCGTGGGCTGGTAGGTGCCCGTGAGCCTGAGGCTGTAGGTGGCCCTGGTGGCACCGCGCGTGCCACGCTTGGTCTTGATCTCGATGACACCGTTGGAGCCCTGCGATCCCCAGATGGCCGTGGCGGCGGCATCCTTGAGCACGGAGATGCTCTCGATATCCTCGGGGTTGACATTGAGCAGTTCGGCGAATTTCTCTTCGTTGGCGGATGAGAAATCGAGCTCGTTGACACCGGTCGACCACACATTGCCGTCGACCACGATGAGGGGTTCGCTCGACCCGTTGATACTCGACACGCCACGGAGCCTCATCGAGGTACCGGAACCGAGGTTACCATTGTTGGCCACAATGTCAAGACCGGCGATACGTCCCTGGAGGGCCTCGTCGACGGTGGTGATGGCCAGTCCGGTGAACTCGGTCATGCTGATGCTCTCACGGGCGGTGGAAAGCTCATCTATGGGGATGGCAAGTCCCGAGCCCTGGGCTCTTCGCTTGGAGACGACGACCCCCTCGTCGATCTGCTCCACGTCCGACATGGTGATCTCGTAACGCAACTGGTTGATGGGCTTGGTGATGGTCTTGTAACCCACGTAGGAGAAGCGGATCTTGTCCTTCGGGTTTTTGAGCTTGAAGGAGAAGTTGCCGTTGATGTCTGTCACCGCCGAGGCCTGGATACGGTTGGCCGCGTCGATTTCCACCACATTGGCGCCGATGACGGCTCCATAGGAGTCGTTCACTGTACCGCTGATGATATCCCCCGCGCTCTGGGCGTAGGTGCAGACAACCGATAACTGGAGGCAGGTGATGGCCGCCCCTATGATTTTCTTGAATTGATTTGTTGCCATAATCGTCATGTTTCCGTTATCAATTATTGATCATCAGTGGTTTGTCTATCAGATGGACGACCGCCGAGGAAGAGGTCTCTATCATGGTCGCTCGTGTGGCATCGGCGTTGTTGTACTGATACTCACGCGCCACCAGGTTGTAGAGGTTGGGGTTGGTGGTCACCACATGACGGGTATTGCCTGCATGGTCGACGATGGTGATGCCGCTGTCGGTGAGGCTTGCCGAGAGTCTGTAGAAGCGCTCTGTCGACGGGTCGATGACAGCTGTCTCGAAGTCACCGGCGTCGGGCTCCGCTCCCACGAAGAGGGCGTTATCCTGGATATGGTATTTCAGGAAATTGACGATCTGCAGCGAGTCGCGCGTCTTGGCGGTGAGGTTTCCGGCCTCTTCGAAGGCATCGACTTTCTCCCACGACGACAGTTTGCCTTCCTTCTGGAGCTGTTCGATGCTCTCGTTGGTCGGCACGTAGATCGTATAATGATAGGTGTTGAACACCGACACGTTGGTACCGCCGCAGGCATTGCGCTTGTTGTGGATCTGCTCAAAGAGTCCGCTGCCCTCCATCAGTTCGAAGAATTTCGAGAACTCGGGTTTCTCAGCCAGCACGTCGTGCACCGTGCGACGGGTACCGAGGATGGGCTGTCCGTTGAGGATGTAGCTCTTGCCGTTGCCGCCGTCGGTCTGGTCGTAGATCTCGCTGATGCGGAGGGGCTGCCCCTCATTGGTCTGGTAGCTGCCTTCGACGGCCATGCCGCCGACACCTGCCTTCACGTTGCTCACACGGATCTCCGTGCCGCCTTTCGTGCGGTAATAGGTGTGCCCGTCTTCCACGTTACCGATCACGATGTGGGTCTCGAGGATGTCCTTGAGCCTGTTTCTGACCTGGTCGTTGCTGGCCCTCCCGACGGAGTCGGTAGCCTCTCCGGTCTCCGGGTCCACATTCCAGATGCTGGCCCACACACGGTCCTGCACGTTGACTTTCGTGGGATCGTAGTAAAAGCGGAACATCTGGGTCTGGTTTTTCCCGTAAGAGCAGGGATCGATGTATTCGAGCATGGCCTTGTTGGTCGGGATGAAGAAACTATAGTAGGAGTTGAGGGAGTTGAGGTAGACATTGTACTGCAGTTGCTCAATGCCCCAATAAAGGATTTTCATGCTCTCGTTGACCAGGGCGGGGAACGACACACTGACGTAGGCCGTGGGCGAGTAGACGCGGTTGGTGAGGTAGATGGCGCCATTGCATCCGAGGTAGACGGAGTCGATGGCCTCCAGCTCGACACCCATGGGGTCGTTGGCATCGTTGAGAATGCCGTTGAACTTGGAGGGGACTGACGAGATGAACGAGCTCAGCATGTTGTTGTTGAGCAACTTGACCACCACCTCGTCGGGCACATTGTCCCAAGTGCCATAATAGTCTTTGAGCACCTTTCCGGCCCCGGTCTCCCAATAATGGTTCATAGCCTCGTCGCTGGGCACCATCATGACGGCCATGTCGCGCTGCAAGGCGATGTTGCCGCCCTGATCGTCGAGTCCGGCGTAATAGGCATTCCACTCGGGGTCGAATTTGAGCAGACCGTTCACCGCACCATTGTCGGGGGTGGCTCCGAGGGGCTGTCCGCCCTGCGACTTCTCCGAGAAGTAGCGCTTCTGGAAGACGGAGTCCACATTTGTATTATATAGGTAATTGTATTGCGTGGTGGATGTCTCGCCCACCCAGTAAGGAGCGCAGAATCGGTTGAGCAGTTTGTTGAAGATCGAGACATTCTGCTTCGACGAGATCAGCTCCGCCATGTTGGGCAGCGGCGTTATCACCTCGCTCATCTTGTGGATGAAACCGTTGGAGCACTTGATGTTGGCCGTCTCCACCTGCACACCATTGATGCTGGCATCGCCTGCAGCGCGGTGCGTGGTGTTGTTGTAGAGGAAATCATAGTCACTGTTGGTGATGCGCTTGTTGACCAACTGTTTCTCGATAAACTGCACGAGGGGCACAGTGGAGTTGTCGGTCATGCAAACCATCGGCTGGCCGGAATTCCTGTAGCGGGCCCAATAAGGGTTGTCGGGCATCTGCTGGGCAGTGAGCACTGCCACCGAATCGAAGGGCGTGCTGGAGGCGAACCTGCGCATACACTCACCCTCACGAGGGGGTGTGCCCTCCACACTGGGCAGACTGTTCAACTGCATCGAGTTGTCCATCATACTGCCGAAAAGAAGCAGTTTCTTCTGTGAGGTGGTGAACTGTTCGTAACTTCTCACACCCCAACTGTTGTTCTGGAAGAATCGCTGATAGGCATCATCGTCGGCGACGAAAAGGGTCTTCGATCCCGTTTTCGCCAGCACTTCCTTGTAGCCCAGGTCCTCGATCATCCGCACCGTGTTGGTGTAGTTGCCATTCTCCTGCAGCCAACTGTAGATGCTCGCTCCCCACCCTTCCGGGTTGCGCTCATCCAAGTCATACTCTGAACAGGAGTTCATGGCAAAACCAACGACCAACATCAAACAGGGCACAAAGAGCCTGTTGAGTCGGTGACTCCAAATTGTGTTTCTGGTTACCATAGAAAAAATAATAATTAATCGCAAATTAATTTGTGCAAAGATAGACCAAAAAAAATTAACACATTTTTTAACTCGTTGCATCATTTTTGCTAATCGTCCTAACAAAGTGCCGTTTGCAACAAAAACTTATCTTCATGTAACATCTACTTCCAAACGACACAAAATCAGGTGCAAATCAAGCATTTTCACGTCAGATACAAGCGTTTTCCCACTTCATCTCCTTTCTATTCCGGCGCACCATGCAATAATCTGGATGAAAAAAGAGTTATACATTATATCATGTGGCATCCGAGTATCCTGCCCTGGCCCCAAAACAGGATGGCCCGTGATTTGTTAACAAATATTAAAATCCGGGAATCTCTCCGGCATCCCGAGTAACTTTTGCCCCGCGCGAATCGTCATTAAAGCAAACAGCAATGAAAAATATCAGTTTCCGCCACGATGTGCTGCCGCTGAAAGACATGCTCTATCGGCTTGCTTTGCGCATCACCCTCAATCATGAGGAAGCGCAGGATGTGGTGCAGGACACACTGATAAAAGTATGGAACCGCCGCGACGAGTGGGATGACATCGACTCCATAGAGGCCTACAGCCTGACCGTCTGCCGGAATCTGTCACTCGACAGGATGAAGAAGAAGTCGCATCAGACCGAATCGCTCGACAGCATCCCCGCAGAGACCCCAGACCAGAACGGCAGCCCCTATGAGCAGATGCTGCAGAAAGACCGCATCGACCTGGTGAAGCGCATGGTGAACTCACTGCCCGAGAAACAGCGCAGCTGCATGCAGCTCAGGGATTTCGAAGGCAGGTCGTACAAAGAAATCTCACAGATCCTCAACATCAGCGAGGATCAGGTGAAAGTGAATATTTTCAGGGCCCGTCAGGCCATCAAGCAACGATACCAACAAATAGAAAACAATGGATTATAAATACATCGAGCAACTTCTGGAGCGCTACTGGCTGTGCGAGACCTCCCTGGAGGAGGAGCGCATCCTGCGCACTTTCTTCAGTCAGGAGAATGTGCCCGTCAGCCTGCTCCCCTACAAGGACCTGTTCACCTATGAGCACCAGTCCCTGGAAGAAGAGAAGCTCGACAAGGAGTTCGACCGCCAGATGATGGAACTGGTGGGCGAGGACACGGTGAAGGCCCGCAGAATCAGCCTCACCGAGCGTCTGAAACCGCTGTTCAAGGCCGCTGCCATCGTGGCCATCTTCCTCACCCTGGGCAATGCGATGCAGGTGGCGATGCAAAGCGACCAGCCTGACGAGCTGAACATGGCTGAGGGATATGTGGAGGCCACAGACGGCGTTTCTGTCGCCATCGCCGACACGACACACCAGGACTCGATGAAAATGACCGAGGGTCCCCTGCTCAAATAAGACAATTTCTATGCTTTCTCTATAATATCAGATGTTTAGTAAAACAAAAAAAAACGAAACTGTGAAGTTTCAATTCTCTCAAATTTTTTTCATAGCATACTAACGTGAAAAGAGGCCGTCGCTTGAACGACGGCCTTTCTTTATTATTTGTTTAGAACAATCCTTGCATTATGGTTTTTTGAATGGTGAGAGGGCTATATTATTCATTACTCATCCTTTCTTGCAATCCTTGTAGTAATGCTTGGAGCTATAATTGCAGCAAGATACAACTAAACCCAACTATAAAAATGTCTGCTTTACTGCTTTTCTAGAATTTATCACATCTATTTTTTAACACTTTTATTTGGATAATAATAAAGAATTATATATTTTTGCAAGTGATTTTGGGGAGAAATCCAAAATCAAAGCATAAGCCTTTATTTCGCACTTTACCAAAGACGCCTCAGAAACATCTTTAGGAATAGTTCGAATAAAGAAAAGGAAACGCTACAGAAAGCGATTCCTCTCTACGAATAATAGCTATGCACCACGCCTTGGCGTGGCAGCATTCTTATAATCGTAGAGAGGGGTTCCATTTCTGAGGCGCGCCCCTTAGGTAAAGTGCATAAGAATGGCCACGCCATTTTTATGTCAATTTTGCAGATAGATGATTAAAAGTAATGTATAACATTGGTTTTAGAATCTGTGGGCTATAATTGCAAGAAAAGAAAGAATAGATCTTATTATACTTTTTAAGCAGGAAGTAATTTTCTTAACAATAGATCATTATGAAAGCAGATAGTAAAAACACTAGATATTTCTACCTCAAAAAAGGATTGGATGCGGAGACGGTCATCTTCCAATACATGGATTTAGACTATTTATTGTGCCTTTTGGAGAAAAATGAATATTTTATCAACCGAAAAAGTACTTTCGAAGATAAAAGGGAAAAAGAGCTTCCAATTAGATCCATTTTCTCCTTTCAAGCAGTTGGTGGAGAAGTGTCTGTTCCTAAGCAAATAGATAACGATGTGGATGCCACTTTAAAGAAAATGGAAATATTCAAAGAACTGAAACATTTGCCAACTTCATGTTGGACTAAAGGCTCTTTAGCGAATAAATCTGAAGATATACTAATGTGGAAGAGTTTTACTTGTAAAATAGGCGCATGCATTAAGTCGACCATACATAACTTTATATCATCATTCAAAACTAATGAATATGAAATATGGTGCGGGGATATTGCCTATAATAGCTTTTCACCCTCGCAAACATTAATTGAAAGCCTTTATACAAAAGAACAAGCTTTCTACAGTGAACAGGAAATTCGTTTTTATTTTGCATCTGAAAACGATAATAGTAATTGTTCTAACCATATTTCATTAAATGTCAATCCTCTCGTAATGATTGACGAGATAATCTTGTCTCCTTTTATCACTCAAATTGCAAGCGCAAAATTAGCAGAAATAATAAAAAGGACATATAATATAAAGACTTTATCATCTAATATTCAAATTCATTAAATTATGAAGCACTCAAAAAAAGCTACAAGTGTAATCACTTTTTTTATCTTTTCGTATCTATATGCTTATGGTTATGATTTTGCTGTTGATGGCATCTATTATAATATAACATCCTCATCGAAATCTACAGTTGAAGTAACTTCAAAAGCAAAGCATTCTTCCTATATGACCTGTTCATATAGCGGTGTTGTTGTTATTCCAGAAAAGGTTATGTATGAAGGGCAGGAATATACTGTTAATCGTATCGGCCAAGCCGCATTTGGAACAGGAGGGAATGAACAAGGATCATCCGCTTGTTATCAATTGAAGTCTGTTATGCTGCCTGAATCAATTGAATCTATTGGTATGGAAGCCTTTCTAAATTGCTACTCGATAAGTAAAATTATTATTCCTGCTTCTGTCAATTCAATGGAAAGCAATATTTTTACAGGGTGCCGTGGCTTAAAGGAGATAATAATGCTTCCATATAATCCACCTACTGTTCCAAACAGTTCAGCCTACGTGGCTTATTATCCTTCTTGGGATATTTTAACATTAACGGACACCTCAGCAGAGGTCTACGTTCCACAAAAGGGAATTTACATAGAAGAAGGAAGCAATTGGAGTCGTTATGAATCTAGGATTGTAGAGATGGTTACTCCCTCTTCCTATGAATTTACTTATAGTGGAATTAGTCCAATAATAACATGGACAAACAACTTAAATGCCTATATAATGCAAGCTCCTGACATAACACTACAAGATAAAGCTGGCAACTATTCTTTCGACATGAAAGTAGACTTTTATCAAGAAGGTGCTTTGGACTTCAGTATTGAATTCCCTTACATTTATACTATCAAAAAAGCACCTGTAACTGTTAAGCCCCAAAATAAAAATAGAGAATATGGAGAGAACAATCCTGATTTTTCTATAACTTATTCAGGTTTTTTAAACGGAGATAATGAAGATGTGGTTTCTATAAAACCTTCAATCAGTACCACAGCCACAACTACCAGTAATGTTGGAGAATATCCTATCATTATCACTGGCGGTTATTCTGATAATTATGAGTTTGTTTATGAGTCTGGCGTTTTGACTGTGACGAAAGCTCCGCTCATAGCAAGAGTAAATGATTGTTCAAAAAAATATGGAGAATTTAATCCTATTTTTACTAATAGCTACATTGGGTTGAAGAATGGAGAAACAGAGCCATCGTGGATTACAAGGCCATCATACCAAACAGATGCTAATCAGTTCAGTGGTGTTGGACAATATGAAGTAATAGCAATTGATGGTATTCCTATGAATTATGAATTAAGCGATTTCATGGCAGGAACATTAAATATTACTCCAGCTTCGCTAATAATTAAGGCACTTAATGCAACAAGACTGTATTATGAAGAAAACCCCCAATTTAGCTATGCATGCATGGGGTTTATGAATGGTGATGACGAAAGTGTTCTTTCAGCTGCCCCAGTCCTTTCCACTTCTGCTGTACGAACAAGTAAAGTTGGAAATTACGATATTATTGTCTCAGAAGTTAACAGTATCAATTATTCAATTTCAGTTGTAAATGGTACTTTGACCATAACACCAAGAACACTTGTTGCTTCTGTAGGAAATTATAGTAGATCGTATTTGGAGGATAATCCCGTATTTGAGGTAAAATGTGACGGCTTTGTTGAAAACGAGAATGAAAATGTTCTTTATGAGAAACCTTTAGCTACTACAACAGCCAACAAGACAACCGATGTCGGAACTTATCCAATTACCGTTTATGGAGGCCGTGCAGATAATTACATTTTTACATATGAATCAGGAGAACTTATTATTAACAAGGCAGAACAATTTTTATCATGGGAACAGGATTTGAAGAATCTTAGAGTTGGCGACCAAATAGAACTTAATGCAATTGCATCATCTGGCCTTCCTATAACATATTCTATAGACAGCTATGATGCAGCAGAAATATATACTGCAGGTACAAAAACTTACCTTGATTGCAAAACCAGTGGACAATTTTCAATTCGTGCAGTACAAAATGGCAACAACAACTATTACTCCTCGCCAAGAGTGAGTAATTTCGTTTCTATTGTAGAAGAAAGTACCCCCCTGTCAGGCCCAATGCTAACTATAAAACAAGGTGAAAATGGTTATATTGCAACTCAGGTTTCAATAGGAAGTTCTTATTGTTTTAATATTAAGGCAAACAGTGGATGGAAGATACATTCAGTTACATTTAACGGTATTGATGTTACTAATCAGTTGAGTAATGACAATTCATTTACAACCCCTGCCATTAACGCCAATTCTATTTTATCTATTATTTATGAACAAGATGGCAATAAGATTAATAATGTTAACTATTCAAAAGTAAAGATCTTAGGAATGCCATATGGAATTAAAGTATTAGATACAGATGAAGATGATTTGATTCAGATATATTTTACAGATGGTTCTTTGTATAAAAGTATAAAAACAAAAAAACATGAAACAGAAATACCTTTGTCAAAGGGTTATGTTTATATTGTAAAAGTAGGTGTTAAAACCATGAAATTTAGTTTTTAATTATTTGCAAAGATTTCTATAAATACTCATATTCATCTTTCTGAAGTAGTTAAGAAATTAGAAGTTAAAGAAGTTAAGCCAAATGCTACATGTCATACGCCTACACCAACTCAGGTAATGGCTTAACTACCGTCCGTAGGACGAGCGAAGCGATAACTTCTTTAACTTCTTAACTACAAAGAAGCTGAGCGAACGCGAAACTTGAATTTATCCTACATCATGTGCGCCGCATTCTCAGGTGGAGCTGCACGACCGCCGGCACGAAGATGCACAACGAGAACGCCACTGCCAGCAGGATGCGCGTCGTGTCGCCGCCCAGCATGGTGGTGATGCCGGTGTCGATGGTCTGTGGAAACAGGTTGACCACCACATAAGCCACCGTGTTGTTCACCCAATGCACGACGATGCCCGGGATGATGCTCCCCGTGCGGTAGTACATCCAGCCCAGCAAGAGTCCCAGGCAGAAGGCATGGGGCATCTGCGCCGGGTTGAGATGGACGAGGGCGAACAAAGCCGCCGACAGGGTGATGGCCACCCAGTGATGGCTGATCCCGTCGAGCAATGCCCTGAGGATGGCACCCCGGAACACCATCTCCTCGACCAGCGGGGCGAAGATGCAGATGGCCAGGTATCCCCACCGGTTCTGCATGACGGGCACCAGAAGGTCGGAATTGATGTCGGGGAGCTTCACGATCTCCAGAAACAGTTCCGAAGGAATGATGGTGCCCAGGGCTGCGACAGCCGCCCACGACATCACCCCGAGGGGTTTGCTACGCAGGTAGCTCCGTGACACGCGGCACCACCTGAGGGAGACGAACAACACCAGCAGCACCAGGCTATAGACCGCCTGAGTGACAATCAGCATCGGGGCTGTCAGGGTGAGCGAATCCTGCGACAGGGCGCCCAGGGCGGCCTGCATACTCTTCCCGTCGGCCAACTGCCAGACGAAGATCACGGCATAAGTCACCAAGAACTGCACAAGGATGAAAACAAACACGTACAGCAGTGCGTCAAAAACTCTATTTCTCATGATGATTGATATTTGTCGAAAAACTCATGGGTCTTCCTCACGTCCTCTTGCATCTGCACGACCAACTGGGAAGGCTGGTCGAACTTGCACTCCTCTCTCAGCCGGTGACACACGGCCACGGTGAGGGCCTGTCCGTAGAGGTCGCCCTCATAATCCAGGAGATGCACCTCGATGGAGACATGGTCGCCATGGAAGGTGGGCCGGCTGCCGATGTTCATCACACCCCTCCTCCACTCCTGGCTCCCGCCGATCCTGGCCTTCACGGCATAGACACCCGAGGCGGGCAGCAGTTTGGCTTGCTCCTCCAGACTGAGATTGGCTGTGGGGAAACCCAGTTTGCGCCCCTGCTGATAACCTCCCACCACGCTCCCGGTGAGGGAGTAGTCATAGCCCAGGCACTTGGCCGCAGTCTCGACATCGCCCTCGGAGATGAGCCGGCGGATGACCGAACTGCTCACGTTGATCTCGCCGACGGTCAGGGGCGTGGCTTTCACCACCTCGATGCCCAACTGCCGGCCATAGGCCACATAGTCGTCGAAACCTTCGGCGCGGTTGTGACCGAACCGGTTGTCATAGCCTGTCACCAGCATTCTGGCGCAGAGCCGCTGCCCCAGCACCGTCTGCATGAACGACCGGGCCGAGAGCGCTGCCATCTCACGCGAGAAGGGCAGCACCACGCACTGGTCGGCGCCGGTGAGCGCCATGCGCTCCATCTTCTCGCCGAACGACGTGAGCAGCTGCGGCTGAAACGACGGGTCGAGCACCTGGCGGGGGTGTGCGTCGAAGGTGATGACGGTCGATGCCAGACCGCGGCGGCGCGCCTCCTCGTTGACCATGCGGATCAGATGCTGGTGACCGAGGTGCACCCCGTCGAAGAAGCCCACCGTGGCCACACAAGGCACAGTGGCCGTATAGTTGTCTTCAAATCGGATTGTAGTCATGCTTGCGTTGTAGGTTGTCAGGCCAGCTGTTTCCTCACGTCCTCGAGGATGGCCATCAGTTCATCCATGCGCTCCGCCCTAAGGATGGCGATGCGGGTGGATCGGAAATTGGGAATGCCCTTGAAGATCGGACTGGCAGCGAGATGCCGCCGGGTGTGGAGAATCCCGCGGTACTCATCGATGCGCTCCACATTGATGCGCAGCTGTTCCTCCAGCACGTCGAGTTTCCACGAGAAGTCCATCTTCTCGTCAGGCTCCTCACCATCGAGGAAGCGCCTGATCTCCCTGAAGATCCAAGGCCGGCCGAAGGTTGCCCTGCCCACCATCACGGCGTCCACGCCATAGCCATGGAAAGCCCGCTTGGCATCCTCCGGCGAACAGATGTCGCCATTGCCGATGATGGGGATATGGATGCTTGTGTCGGCCTCCACCTGGGCGTTGGGCTGCCAGTCGGCC
>ODAI010427858.1_pt1 | contig 36985 bp, 67 predicted proteins | sample 1539321 | NCBI WGS metagenome assembly ODAI01 (sample SAMN02144231, study PRJEB22623) | gut metagenome | biome: sheep rumen | host: Ovis aries | place: New Zealand
GAAACTGAAAAAATAGTTGAAGAAAAGAAAATAGAAAAAATGAATGAAATGGCAACTACTAAAGTAGAAGAAAAAATAATTGATCCAGTTATGACATATACATTAAAAATTACAGGAAAGAAAAGTCAATTAGTAGCATTAAGAACATTTTTATCTACAAATGAAATGACTTATGAGAAGGTTGAATAATGAATAGAGACAATGCAAGACAAATAACAAAAATCAATTTAATACATGAAATGAATAATTTAGTTAATAATTATATGCAAATATATGATGAATACTATGAAACTGGTTCAAGAGATAGTGCATTTATAAAAGATTTAACTGATTCAATAATTGGTATATCCGGAATTTTAGAAGTATATGCAAGAGATAAGCAAATTTTTTCAGGATATGCACTTGAAAAGTTAAATTGGTCTAAAAGCTATATTGAAGCTGCAATTAGATATTTTGAAAAAAGAGGGGATGTCAATGAATAGTAATAATTATGGTGAAATCATCAATGGAGATAATACTTATCAAGAAATTTCAAAAAGATTATTAGATGGTGATACTGTAGGAATAGGATGGTCTGATGAAGATTTTACACATTTTGATATCATTTTCAAATTAGGATTAGATTGCAAAGTTGGAGACTTCCAAAGAGGTATAAGAAGAGAATACTTATTTGTAGGAATTATTGATCATACATTTTATGGCTTTAGACCAGATTCAATAAAAGAAGGCAACTATATTCAAGAAAAGTTAAGAATGAATAATTCTTGTGGAGATAAAGTTGCAGAATTAATAAATGGAATTATCAAATGTCTAAATGAAAGTAGAGAAACTAATGACTAGAGAATTAGCAGATATCACAATTTATTTTGAAGGTATTGAAGATGTTAATTGGGATGTATTAGAAGAATTTATGCAAGACCACAAAATTAAATACAAAGTAATAAAGTTTGAAAATCAAAGAACTGAAAGCGATGATCCTGATTATGGTAAACCAGATATTTATGATGAATATATTGATAGAAAGCTATGTGAAGATAATGACAGGTAAAGCCCAAGAAATAATTCAATGGTTATTTAGACAAGATAGAGAAACAATATTTGAAATAAAAGAATTTAAGAAAAAAAGAACATTAAGTCAAAATGCTTATGCATGGGAACTAATAGGAAAGTTATCTGATAAAATGACTATTCCAAAAGAAGAAATGTATCTTCAAATGCTTAAATCATATGGTCAAAGATTAATAGTACCAATTCCAGAAGGAGATACTCCTAATGGATGGTTTAAGTATTATGAATACTACACAAAAGCAGTAATAAATGGCAAAAATGCTGATTATTACAAAGTTTATAAAGGAAGTAGTGAATTTACTACTTTAGAAATGAAATATTTCCTAGATGGAATAATTCATGAATGTGAGCAATTAGGAATACCTACATTGACACAAGAACAAATAGAAAGGATGAGATTAGTATGAATAAAGTAGTTTTAGTAGGAAGATTAACAAAAGATCCAGAAATTAGAAGCACAAGTTCTGGAATTACAACTGCTAATTTCACTGTAGCAGCAAATAGAAATTTTAAAAACAAAGATGGCAACTATGAAGCTGATTTCTTACCTTGTGTAGCATTTAGAAACACAGCCGAATTTATATCTAAATATTTTAAAAAAGGAAATATGATTTGTTTAGACGGAAGAGTTCAAACAAGAAACTATGATGCAGAAGATGGAACAAAAAGATATGTTACAGAAATAGTTGTTGAAAATGTTGAATTTGGTGGTGGAAATAATAAAAATGAAGAAAATGAATCAGAAACATCATTAGATGATATAGGAGTTCCAGATAACTACAATTCAACTTATGATGACAAAGAAATAAAAATAAAAGATTCAGATCTTCCATTTTAAATAAGACTATACTAATTCGATAGATAAAGTCCTAAAATGATTTGACATTATTCTTTCAGGGAACCCCCCTTATTATATAGGCTAGTTTCAAGGACTTTTCTAGCCTTACTTTAAAAGAGAAAAAGGAGCATTATGAAAAGATTTAAAGAATTATTGAATAAGATATCAAAAAGAATAAAAAAATCAAATTTTATTCGATTATTGAAGTCTAAATCAATAATAAAAGATTTAACTGATAAAGTAGGGGATTTGGGAAAAGATAAGCAAAAATTAATTGATGAAGTAAGAAGCTTAAATAACAAAATTGAAATATTAGAAGAACAAGCTAATAGAGTCCCAAGTATGGAACTGATTATTGAAAAAGCTGATAAATCAATTAAAGAAAAAAATGAAAAAATCAAAGAACTCGATGATAAAAGAATTGAATTAGAAACAGAATTATTCAATTCAAAACTTGAATTAGCAAAAGTAAATATTCAATTAGAAGAATATGAATTTCAAATTGCTGACTTAAAAAGTGATAGATATTTAATAAAAAAAGTAAAACCTGGAAGAACACCTAATACTAATAAAACAAAAATATCTAAACCTATGTCATCGAGAGTAACTAAATATATGAGAGGAGAACATGAATAAAAAAATTAATTATACACCTGAAGGATTTAGTTATGTAGATATTGACTATCATGATTGGATATCTTGGGGTGGATTAGGTATATGTGATTTTTGTGGAAAAGGTCCATTTAAAGAAATGAAATTGATTTATGTATTACATGATACTTATTGTGAAAATTGTTTTAAAAAATGGCTCGAAAGATGTAAAAAATACTCAAAACAGGATATAGAGTATGATTTAAACATTCAAAATGAAAATCACATTAAATGGTATGAGTATCATTTAGGAAGGAAATTTTATGAGTAAAGCAAGTTTAAAGGATTTAAATTTAACATTATTTGAACAACTAGAGAGATTAAATGATGATGAAGAAGTTCAGGGAGATAAGTTAGAAAGAGAAGTTAAAAGAACAAAAGCTATGGTCCAAGTATCTACTGCCATTATAAAGAATGCATCAACCATTTTAGAAGCAAAAAGAATGGCTGATTATATGGGTGCAACATCTGAAGATGAAATACTTCAATTAGGATATGGAAATGAAAAAGTGGACACAGGAACAAATTAGTTATTTAAAAGAAATATCACCAGGAAAATTAAACCAACAAATAGCAGATATGATTAATAAAAAATTTGGAACAAGTTATACAAAAACATCAATTCAAACTAAAAAAACAAAATTAGGAATTATTTCTAAACCTGATTGGAGAACAGTTTGGACTGATGAAGTTATACAGTTTATGATTGAAAACTATGAAGGTAGAGATAATATTGAACTTGCAGAACTCTTAAATGAAAAGTTTAATCTTAATACTAATGGTGATAGAGTTTGCAATGTTAAGTCTAATCTCATTAGAAGGAAAGGAATAAATCTAAGAACTGGAATAAACAGAGGTTGTATTCAAAAAGGTAATATTCCTATGAATAAAGGTAAAAAGTGGGATGAATATATGTCTAAAGAAGGGCAAATGAATTCCAGAAAAACATGTTTTAAAAAAGGGCAGGTTCCTATTAATCATAGAGAAGTTGGAAGTGAAAGAATTAATGTTGATGGTTATTGGGAAATAAAAGTGGCTGAACCTAATATATGGAAACTAAAACATAGAGTTATTTATGAAAAAGAACATGGAGAAATACCAAAAGGTTCAAAAATAATATTTGCTGATGGCAATAAAAATAATTTAGATCCTAGTAATCTAATAAGTGTAAGTTATGCAGAAGAATTACATTTAAATAAAAGAGGTTTAAGATTCCAGGATAAAGAATTAACTGAAACAGGATTAAATATTGTAAAGCTTGTATTAAAAGCTGGTGAAAAGAAAAGATGAAAGAATTTATTATTGATAAACTGACAGAACTTATTATTAAACAAGATGAAGAAGATAAGAAAAAAGGTATAGCATATATCAAAAAAATAGATGCATACAGAGATTTAATTAAGTTTATTAAAGAATATATGGAGGATTAAATGAAAGATAAATTATTAAAAATAATAAATCATTATGGAATAATGCCACAATTAAAATATTTTCAAAGTGAAGTGTTTGAATTAAATGAAGCAATTATAAAACATGAAAATAAAAGTGCATTACTTAAAACAATTGAATCTATGAATAAAGCCACAAATAAACAATACATGGTCCAAAGCATTGAAAATATAAAAGAAGAAGTTGCAGATATTTTAGTTATGTTAACTCAATTTATAGATTATTATGATTTAAATTTAGAAGAAATAAAAGATGTTATGAAATATAAAATCGATAGACAAATAGAAAGGATAGAAAATGACTAAATGTTTTAAAAATAGAAATTTAGATACATTTTGCTTTCATATTCCATCTCAATTATTAAGAGAATTTAGATTTTTTTGTCATTTAAATGGAGATATTCAAAGACAAATGGTTATGAATATGATAAAAGATTACATAAAAAAGACTAAATTCAGATTAAATATTGAAGATATGGAATATAGTGGAAAAAGCATAGAAAAAGTATTAGCGGAAGGAAGATACCAAAACTATCATTTTATAGTTATGAATTTGGGGACACATCCAACTGCTTATGTTGAAATACCTAGAACTCATAAATATTTTGGCAAACACTTTAATGATATTGATATTTATGTTCACGGAGGATTAACTTTTGCTAGGTCTCAATTTAGAAAAAAGAGAAACAGTTGGTTTATAGGATGGGATTATGCTCATTGCGACGATTATTATGGATTTGATGAAGAATTTCAAAGACAGTTTCCCGAATTAATAAACAGTAATGATAAAAAATGGACAACTGTAGAAATATTAAAAGATGTTATTAATGTAATAAATCAATTAGAAGAGGCGAATTATGAAAACATTAAATGAAATAAAAAAAACACCAAATCTAAAAATAGAAACTGAAATTAAAGCCGGATTAATAGGAACATATTTTGAAAGACACAGTGGAAAATGGTTAAGATTTGTATTTACATTTGATAACAACTGGGAACACTTAAGTGTTTCAATGCCAACTAGAGATCCATCTTGGGAACAAATGTGTATTATGAAAGATATATTTTGGGGTGATGAAGAAGAATGTGTTCAATTTCATCCAAAGAAGAGTCAATATGTTAATTGCCATCCACATTGTTTGCATATTTGGAAACCAACTGATGAGATTTTAATGATTCCAAAAGAATTGGGAGGTAAATAATGAATATAGAAGAAATAGATAAATGGTTAAATGAAGAATATGGTGTTTCATATACAAGATTAGAAGAATTACATGATTTCTTTTATGAAAGATATACTAATTTAAACTGCATATTAACAGAATTAGAAGAGTGGTTAAAAAAACATATTAATTCTTATGAAGAAAGAATAAAATTAGGAAAAGGTTATGAATTAACATTAGTAATGCAAACCCATCTTCAATGTGATAAAAATACATTAACTAAATTACAAAGACTAAAGGAAAAATATAAATGAAAACTTTAACAACAAAAAAATTAGAAAGACTATTAGAACACCATTTTAATAAAGCAAATGATTTTTATGTATTTGAATGTACTATTGGTTGGAATGGAAAAGAAATAGTTGATTGTATTATGTATAATTGCCAAAGACAAATTTATTGTTATGAAATAAAACAATCAGTTCAAGATTTTCATTCTAAAAACAAATTAACTTTTATAGGCAATAAAAACTATTATGTAATGCCTTATGAATTATATGAAAAAGTAAAAAATGAAATACCTTATGAAATAGGCGTATTAGTATCAATAGATAGATTAGAAGAAAAAGAAGAAACTGAAACTAATCAATATGGTGCTACTTTTAAAAAACATTGGGCTGAACCAATAAATGGCTTTAATAAATTATATACAATTAAATCTGCTAAAAGAATGGAATTAAAAGCAGATAAAGAAGTAATATTATCATCAATGTTAAGAAGTATGCAGAGAGATTTCCCTGTAAAGATAAAATATGATTTTGAAAGTGAAGTGAATTGATTATGAAAAATAATATAAATGATTTGTTAAAAATGGCATTAAATGAAATGCAATGTCATATAGTACCAGAATATAAAAGTGATAATGTATTATTAATATTCGATAATGAAGAACAAAAAGATAGATATATGAAAATAATGAAAGATAACAATCATTGTTTAATAGATAGAATACCTATAACACTTGATGAATTGTCTTATACAAACAAATTAGTTGGAATTAGATTTAAAAGGTATCAATTTATTACAGATGAAGATATTAAGAAATTAGAGGAATAATATGGAAGAATCATTATCAGATTATTGGAAAGATGTAAAACCATTTTTAAAACAACAAGCTCAAGAAAAAAGAGAGAATTGTTTTAATGACAGATTGGAATATGCTAAAAAACAATTTAAGGATAATAACATACCATATAAATTATGTAATGAAAGTATAGGACATTTTAATTTATTTAAAGACAATAAAGTTGTTATGAGTTTCTGGAGTTATACAGGCAAATGTTATATTCCTAGTAATGGATTTAGTGATAACATTGGAATTAAAAATTGCATAAGAAAATATAAAAAACTATTTGGAAAAGAGGTTTAAAAATGGAAGAAAAAATAATAAACTTGACAAAAGAACAAGCATTATCAATAGCAAAAATTGATAATGATAAAATACACTGTTTCTTAGCTGCTAGTTTTGGATTAATTGGAGCAGATCATGATATAAAAAGTTTTGTAGAAGATTTAAATAAAGCATCAAGCATTGAAGTGGGTGGTAATAATTGCAGAAGTATGAGTCATGCATTAGTTTTATGGATAGAAGATAAACCTTATTTCTTTGAACATAATGAAGAAAAACTAAAAACATTATTAAAGGAATTAGAAAAATAATGAGATATAAAGATTTAATAATCAATAATTATACTTGTAATGGACAATGTTCTAATTGTGGACAATGTTGTGGGGATATATTGCATCTTTCGAATCAAGAAATTAAAAGAATAGATGATTATCTAAAAACTCACAAGGTAGAAGAAACACCAAGATGTATTATTTATGAATATGATAACACATGTCCATTTAGAGATAATGAAAATAAAAAATGTAAGATTTATGCTGCTAGACCTGAAATATGTAGATCATATAAATGTGATAAAAGTCCAGAAGAAGCTTATAAGAATAGAGAATTAACTAATAATGGCAAGTTACCAAGAAGTATGAGAAATATATTCTTTAATGATAATAAGGGTGCTACTTGGTTATTTAATATTTGTGGTATGCCGATATTTGATAGAAATAACAGAATAATCAGTAATGAAAGGAATTAGTTATGAAATTTAAGTTAAAAGAGAATGTTAATTTTGAAATTATTAACAAAAAATCAAAAGTAAAATTTGAATTTGATTTATCAGATTATTATGATAAGGAAAATAGAATTTTCACATTTCCACAAGGATATGTTGCATGGCATTTAATGGCAGAAGTATTTAGAGAATTTCTTGAACCACTTGATTTGGTAGAAAGGATAGATGAATAGCATATGAAAATAACAATATATGAATTATTAGGTATGATAAAAGATGGTAAAGCTCCATATAAGATAAAATATTTAGATAAATATTATACTTATGTTAAAGAAGATTATGAAGATGAAGAAGAAAATCAACTATTAAGTTGGTTGTTTCAAGATTATTGTGTTGAATATGTATTAAATGCAGAAGTAAGTGTTCCTATTGTAGAATCAAAGAAAATAGAAAAATTAAATTTAAAAGTAGATACTTGGTGTAATCCAACACAATGTGATTTAGTATTAGGAAAGAAAATTGATGAAGTAGAAATACTAGATGAGCCAAAAGAAAATAAGATAGAAAAATTAGAAACATTTAATGATGTAAATTTTTATGATTGGTATTCAGTACATGAAAACAGAAAAAAAATCAATGAAATAATAGATAAAATTAACAAGGAGTAATATATGCAATTTGAAGTAGGAGATTTAATATATGTTGATAAAATAGGTTGGAGGTTAACTTCTTTTAATGGAATAGTAAAAGGAATATGGATTGATGATGTGTTTTATAAATTCCCAAAAGAATTTGAAATTAATAATTGGAAAGTAATTAAAGTTATTCCTAGAATAGATGTAATTCAAAAAGATATAAGTATATTAATTGGAGGTAAAAATGAAATATGAAGATTTAGATAATATAAGAGAATTATTAGGAAACAGATATCATTTTCATGAGGAATATGATGAAAATTTGAATTTAGTAAGATGGGTATTATTTAGGAATTATGATGATATGAGAATATTTTTAAGTCCAGATAATCAAGCAATAATGTCTAGTGAAAAAAACACTTTAAAAGAATTATATGATTATGCAAAAACACATCATGTTATTGATGAACATAGATTTATGTCAATCTTTGGAATATATTATTCAATTTTTGCACTTTTACTTACATGTATAAATATTATATTCTTAAATAATGATACACTTAGAGGATTTATTTATGGAATTGATTTAACAGTTATTCTTTATTGTAGTATTTCACATAAAATTTGGAATAAAAATTGGAAAATAAAAACATTTGAATTAAAAGAGAACTTTATTAGGAATCATAAAAATGATGAGTGAATTAGTTGAACATATTCAAAAAGCAATCAATGAATTATCTACCATTGAAGAATTATATTCAAAAATTCCAAAAATGCAAAGTGAAGTAGATAGTAAATTAAGTGATGTATCTCATTATATAGAAAATGAAAAATTAAATGCAGTACAGTGTTGTAAAGCTATAAAATTAATTAAGCAGTTAAGACAAGAAAGAAGAGATATAAATAATACTTGGGAATTGTTAAGAGTTTATAAAAATCATGAATTAAAATTAAATAATAATGATAATAGACAATTGTTATTATCTGAAATAAAAAAGAATGAAAAAAAATTAAATACATCAGTTTATAATAATCGAGTATATTCAGAATCTGATTTAATCGATTTAATTGGGTAGGAGGTATGTATGGATCATTTAACAATAGAGGGGGCAAAAAGAGAAATAGACAAATTAAATAATGAGTTAGAATTATATTTAGAAAAGAAAAATATTAACTTTCAAAGAACACAGCCAACTAGTCCTGTATTAAAAGACATAATACCAGGTAAAAGTGATTCAATACCAATATTTGATAAATATACACATTATTTAATTAAAGATGAAGAATGTGACAACAAAATATATCAATTACTAGATTCAATTAATGCATATGAAAGATTCATTATAAAAGAAACAAAAAGATTATCTGAAGTAGAACCAATAAAATTAAAAATATATTTACTAAAGCAAAAAGGAAAAACATTTGAACAAATAGGTGAATTGCTAGGTTATAGCAAAAGACAAGTGATTAGAATATATAAAGAGCTAATTAATTAAGATGTCACCCCAATGTCACCTTTTATATGTTAATATGGTATTATGGAAATAGTATCGGTGAGGTAATATTTCAATGATATAAGATTCTGGTGGAGCAAGTGCTAATCACAGATGATAGGGGCAACCACTCAAAGGGCTAATAGGAATTTTATTAGGTAAGCTGTGATAACCGAAGTATTGATTGACCTAACCCTGCCTAAGACTAATTTGCAGGAAAACTTGCTTTTATATCAACTGCTAATTAATAGCAGCACAAGACCTATAATTGAGTAGGTGGCATTGGCTCAATACTGAGTATGAAACTACCATATCACCTATGTAGTTAAGATTTTAGGCAATTTGCTAATTGACCTAGTTGTCGATGTAGCGGCGGGAACATAGAAATATGTTCTTTTTTATTGGGAGTTAATTCAATTTGGTAGAAGCCTCGATTTGGATTCGAGATGTTGTCAGTTCAAATCTAGCACTCCCAACCAATTAGGAGAAAAAATGTATAAGGTAAGAATAAAAACTAAATATAACATTATAGAATTAACAGTTGATGATGTTAACAATCCTGAAATGAAAGAAATATTTAATCAACCTTATATTGAAGAAGTTTATATCGAAACAACAGAACATTATAAGGAAAAACTGATAGAGGAAAGAGATAAAGCTTTAAGTCATGTGGTAGGTACATCTTATTACAATGAATTAGCTCATAAAAAGAATAATGAGATTAAAAAATTATTAAGAAAGGAGTGATTTATATGCTTACAGCTAAACAAGAAAAATATGTTCAGAATTTAGTTAAAGGCTTAAGCCAGAGAGAAGCATATAGAAAAGCCTATCCTAGTAGTTTGAAATGGAAAGATAATATAGTCGATAGTAAGGCTTCAAATCTTTTTAAAAATGGCAAGGTTTTGGCAAGATACAATGAATTAATAGACAAAGCTGATGATGAAGCTATAATGAGTGCTAAAGAAAGAATGATTTGGCTTACTAATGTCATTAAAGGAAGTGTAACAAATACAACATATGATAGTAATGGAAATGCTTATGATAATGAAGCATACATATCAGATAAATTAAAAGCTGTAGATGTTCTTAATAAAATGAGTGGTGAATATATTCAAGATATTAGACTATCTGGAAGCAAAGATAATCCTTTAGTAGCACAAATAAGTACAATAGATAGTGTAGCTAAACAATTACTAGATGTGAATGAAGATGATATAGATGTCGGAATTAATTCTTAGTGAGAAAGATAAAACCTTTTTAAGTGTTAAAGGTGTTTGCGAATTTCTTGAAGGTACAACAGCATCTGGGAAAACAACAATTGGAACATTTAAATGGATGTGTGTTGTAGCTAAAAGTGATAAGAAATTTCATATTATAGCAGGAGCTGATAAAGGAACAGCAGAAAAGAATATCATAAATGCTGAGTTAGGTTTGTTAGATCAATTTAAAGGTTTAACAAAATACAATGGAAATGGTACAGGAAATATATCAATACCACATATTGAATATCATACAAGTAAAGGAATAAAGATAATATATGTAGTAGGATATGATGATAAAAAAAGATGGACCAAAGTATTAGGTGGTCAAGTAGGATGTGTTCTAATAGATGAAGTAAATATAGCTGATATGGAATTTGTTAGAGAAGCATCACATAGATGTGACTATTTGATGACAACTAGCAATCCGGATGATCCTAATCTTCCTATATATAAAGAATATATAAATAGAAGTAGACCACTAAAAAAATATGTTAATGATTATCCTAGTGAGTTATTAAAAGAACTGAATGAACCATATGCAAAAAAATGGATTCATTGGTATTTTACTTTTAAAGATAATAAATCATTAACTGAAGAAGATATAGAAAAGAAAAAAAGTGTATTATCTCCTGGAACTAAAATGTATAAAAATAAAATACTAGGATTAAGAGGAAAAGCAACAGGTCTTGTATTTAACATTACACCAAAAGACATAATATCAGAATTACAGGCTAAATTTATAGATTGGGATAGTGAGAGTCCTAAAGAGTTAAGAAAGTTTATAAGATTTGTAATAGGATGTGATACATCATATTCAAGAAAATCTCATGATAAATTAACATTTGAATTTATTGGGATAACAAATAATAAAAAATGTATTTTATTAGAAGAAGAAGCTCACAACAATAAAGATAGAGATATACCATTTGCTCCCAGTGATGTAATTCCAAAGTTAGTAAACTTTGCAGAAAAATGTAAAATCAAATGGGGATTTGCAAAAGATATATTTATAGATAGTGCAGATGCTGGAACAATTGCTGAAGCACAAAAATTTAAAAGAAATACTGGATGTATATATAACTTCATAGGATCATGGAAGAAAACACCAAATTTAACAAGAGTTCAATTAACACAGTCATGGCTTAACACCAATGACTTTTTAATTGTTAACACTTGTACTGGATATCTAGGTGAATGTGATGTTTATAGTTTTACTGAAGATGGAAAATTAGAAGATGGAAATGATCACCATATTCAAGGCTGTCAATATGCATGGCTACCATATAAGAAAATTATAGGCAACTGGGAATTGATATCTAAATTTATAAAAGATGATGATTAGAGGTGAATAAGAAATGGGAGTGATTAAAAATATGATCAAAAATTGGTTAGAAATAACTGAACCAGAAGGTATGAATGTTAAAATTGATAAGTTAGCAGACTTTGAAGGTCAAGCCTTTATTAATGAAATATGGTATAGAGGTGAAGCAAATGAATTAGACCAATTATATAAACAATTAGATGATAAACTAGGAAATAAACATTTCTGGTCTAGTAGTCCTAGTAATATAACTAATATAAGAAAAATTCATACTGGACTTCCAGCAATGATTGTAGATACTTTAGCAGACATTTCTATTGATGATTTAAGTAGTATCGGAGTAGATGATAAAAGAAAACAAGAATGGGAAGAAATGGATAAAGAAATCCATTTAAAAGATTTGCTTAATGATTCTCTTAAAGATGTGTTATCAATAGGAGATGGAGCATTTAAAATATCAATTGATACAGATGTAAGTAAATATCCTATTTTAGAATTTTATCCTGGTTCAAGAGTTGATTTTGAATATAAAAGGGGTAGAATTACAGGAATAATATATAAAACTAAAAAGATAATAGATAAAAAAGAATATGTTTTAAAAGAAAAATATACAAAAGAAGGCATTACTTTTTGGTTAGAAGATAAAAATGGAAAAATATATGATGTTAAAGATTTTGAAACATTAAAGGATGAATATCAAAATGTAGAAAACAGAAATGAATTTATTATGGGTGTTCCTTTTATTATTTATAAATCTAAAAAGCATAAAGGTAGAGGTAAATCAATTTTTGATGGTAAACTAGATAACTTTGATTCATATGATGAAGTTTGGAGTCAATGGATGTTAGCTGTTAGAAAAGGACAACTAAAAGAATATATACCAGAGGCATTACTTCCAAAAGATCCTAAGACAGGTATGGTTTTAAGAAGAAATGATTTCGATGTTAGTTTTATAATGACAGAGAATGATATGAGTGAAAATGCTCAAAACAAGATTCAAACAACTCAAGGAGAAATTCAACATGAAGCTTTACTTCAATCATACATAACTGCATTAGATTTATGCTTACAAGGATTAATTAGTCCTAGCACATTAGGAATTGATGTTAAGAAATTAGATAATGCAGAAGCTCAAAGAGAAAAAGAAAAAACAACATTGTATAGAAGAAATCAAATAGTAAACAAATCAACTGATATCATTAAGACAGTTGTGGATTTATTATTTAAAGCTTATGATACAATGTATGATAAAGGAATATCTGATACTGAAGTTAAACCTACATTTGGAGGATATGCTAATCCATCATTTGAAGCTCAAGTTGAAACTGTAGGAAAAGCTGCAACTTCTAATATAATGAGTATTGATGCTCAAGTAGAAGAACTATGGGGCGATACTAAAGATGAAAAATGGAAACAAGATGAAGTAAAAAGAATAAAAGAAGAAAAGGGAATTGTTTCTATGGAAGAACCAGGAATCAATCAAGAAATAGATTTAATAGAAAATCAAGAAGTATTAGAACAGTAGGTGAATAACCTATGAATGATTACAAAATAAAAGAATTATATGAAGAGATGGAACTTGAATTAATAGCATCTATGAAAAGAAACTTAAAAAGACATCTCAATGAAGAAAAGAAAGTAGGATTTGAATTTACTCAATGGCAAGCTGAAAAGTTAAAAGAACTTAAAAGATACCAAAGAGAAAATGCTAAAATCATAGGAAGAAGAACAAAAGGATTAAATAAAAAAGTTTCAGAACATTTACAGAGAGAATTAAAAAAAGGTTCTCTAAGTGCTTTGAAACAATATAATAAACTCCATAAAGATAAATTGAATGCAAATAAACTGTTAAATAAGAGTTTTTTTCAAACAAATGATAGAAAGGTTAACAACTTAATAAAAGTTGTAAATAATGACTTAAATATAGTTAATGCAAGTGCTTTAAGAATGACAAATGATCAATACAGAGAAGTCATTCATAAAAGTGCTTTTTTTAATGCTAATGGAGTAATGACTGAAAAGCAAGCAGTTGATATGGCTAATAAAGATTTTCTTAATAGAGGTCTTAATTGTATTGAATATAAAGATGGAAGAAGAGTAAATATTGCATCATATAGTCAAATGGCTGTAAGAACTGCTAGTTTAAGAGCTCATTTAATGGGTGAAGGTGATTTTAGAAAGGAAATAGGAAATCCTCTTGTAATAGTAACTACTCATGGCACTGCTTGTAAACTGTGTACAGCTTGGCAAGGAAAAGTGTTAATAGATGATGTATATTCTGGTGGAACTCAAGATGATGGTAATTATACATTGTTATCTGAAGCAATGAAACAAGGATTTCTTCATCCAAACTGTAGACATGGCTTAGCAACATATTATCCCGAATTAGAAGGTATTAAATATGATGAAGAAGAAACAGATGAAGAGATAGATGATGCTTTAAGAGATAAATTAAATTACTATGATAGACAAGAACAAGTTAATATAAGAAAAAGTAAAGGATTTATTGATAAAGTTAATGTAAAAAATGCTAAAAAAGAAATAATGGCTTGTGAAAAGAAAAAAGATGAATTAATTTTAGAATACAATCCAAAATATGAAGATATTACAGAACAATTTATTTCTGAAATAGATAATAATAAAAAAGCAACTATAAAGGATGCAACTAGTGTAGTTAAAAATAATAAAAAATATTATGTTAATGATAAAAATATTATCGTTCATGAATTTAATGAAGTGTCAGTTGGAGAATGGATTAAATCATTTTTACACAAAGATGTAGAGTATCTTCCAAATATATCTGAAGATGACGGAATAGAATTAGGAGATTATTTGATAGAAAAGACAGAAGTATGGGAATTAAAAACTATCAAAGGAAATGGAAAGAGAACATTAGATTCAGCTATAAAGGAAAAAAGAGAGCAAGCAAATATATTCATTTTCGATATGACATATTCAAAAATGAATATTGATGAGTCTATAAGACAATCTCAAAGAATATTTGGTAATAGAGAGTGGGTTGAAAAAATAATCATAAAGAAAAATGATGACCTAATAAAAGTTTTGATTAAAAAGTAAAAAAAAGAAATTGACTACGGTTCCGAACGGAACTAAACCAATTTCTTTAGTGATTACATTATATCAAAAACAACCTAAAATGTCAAATTTACCTATAAGTAATCACTAATATTATATTCAAGATTACTAAAGCTATGCACAATAGCTTTTTTAATTGTCCTGGAATGACATAAAACTTAACCAAATATAGTTTGCCTGTATCTATAACAACAGGGTATGGATGACCTTATCCAGGAAAAGGAGAGAAAGTGAAACATAGAGTTTCAATGCCACTGTTAATTCAATTATTTGCTGATAGTGGGGAAGATGCACAAGCAAATAACACTGCAGTAAATGATGCAGAGAATGCAGAGAATACTGCAAAAGCTGATGAAGGAAAGGAAACTAAATCAGAAGAAAAGAAATATTCTGATAAAGAACTTAATGACATTAGTTTGAAAAATGAAAAAAAGGCTCTAGCAAAGCAATTAAAAGATTTAGGTATTGATGATATAGAAAAGGCTAAATCAATTCTTGCAAAGGCTAAAGCTGATGAGGAAGCTAATAAAAGTCAAGATGAAAAGACTAAAGAGCTAACTAAAAAATATGATAAAGCAAGATTAGATGCTATTAACAGTAGAATCGAAAATGCTTTATTAAAGAAAGGTGTTACTGAAGCTAGGGTTGCCAGAGCAGTAAGACTTATTGATAAGAATAATATTTTGGATAGTAATGGTGAAATTGACTTAAGCAAATTAAATGCAGAAGTTGATGACACTATTAAAGATTTCCCAGAACTAATTCCCACTAAAGAAGAAGAGAAAAAAGGCTTTAAAGTTGGTGGAGATGGTAAAGAAGAAACTAAGAATCAAAATGAATCCTTATCAAGTATTTTTGGCAATAAAAAATAATCAAAAAGAAAGAAGGTAATAAAAATGGCAGTATATAGTTATGCCGAAAAGTTCGAAAAAGAACTTCAACAAAAATATGCTAGAGAGTTGACTTCTGACTCTTTAACTAAATCTCACCCAGAAGTAAAATTTATTAATGCCCAAACAATCAAATTACCAAAAATGAGTGTTAGCGGGTATAAAGATCATAATAGACAAGGAACAGGATTCAATGCTGGTACTATTGCTAATGAATGGGAACCAAAGAAATTAGAACATGATAGAGACATCGAATTTGCTATTGATCCAATGGATATTGATGAAACTAATCTTACATTAGAAGTTGGTAATATTCAAAACACATTTGAAGAAGAACAAGCAATTCCAGAGAAAGATAGTTATAGATATTCAAAACTTTATGCTCAAGCATTAGCATATGCATCAAATGGTGCTCATGTTGACAATACTGTATTAACAGCTAGTAATATTTTAGATTGGTTTGATGATAGAATGGCTGAAATGGATGATGCTGGTGTTCCACAAGAAGGAAGAGAGTTAAGAGGAACTTCTGCTATGTTAAAACTTTTAAAGAAAGCTGATGGAATCCATAGAACTATTAATAATGGTGATGGAAATGTTGATAGAAGAGTACATAGTTTAGATGATGTTAAATTAATATCTGTACCATCTGCAAGATTTAAAACTGCATATGATTTTACAGATGGATGTGTTCCAGCAGAAACTGCTAAACAAATTAATTTAATGCTATGTCATCCATCATGTCAAATTACTAGAGACAAATATTCTTATATTAAGTTATTTACTCCAGGAACTGATTCAAGAACTGCTGATAAATATATTTATCAAAATAGATGCTATGGTGATTCATTCTTAATTCAAAATAAAGCAAAAGGTATTGCATTTAATGTTGCTGCTTAATAGAAAGGAGAAATTAAAATGTTTGCACAAAAAGAAAACCGTGTATACAGAGTAACTGAAGAAACAAAAAAGGATTATCTAAAAAGAGGTTTTGATATCTACAATGAAGATGGAGAACTTGTTGAAGCTAATCCAAATAAAACAATTTCATATGCTCAATATATGAAAGAAGTTTCTGAATTAAAAGCAGAAATTGAAGAACTTAAGAAAGCATCAAAAGAAGGTGCTAAAGGTAAAAAGGATTCAACAAAAGAAACTGAACCAGCAACACCAGAAGAAGGTGCTAAAAATGGCAAAGTTCAAGAATAAAAAAACTGGCAAAGTTGTGGTTGAAAGCTTAATGTTTTATATTGAAAAATTAAGAAATAATCCTAACTTTGAAGAAGTAAAAGAAAAGAAACCTAAAGAAGAGGTTAAAAATAAAGAAGTAAAGGAGTGATAATATGACTCTTTACATTGATGCTAATTATTACACCGAGACATATCATGGCACAAAATTAAGTGGTGATGATATAGAAAAGTATCTAAAATTAGCACAAGAAAAAGTTGATAGTATAACATTTAATAGAATAGTAAAAATAGGATTTAATAATTTAACTGATTTTCAAAAAGAAAACATAGCTGAAGCAATATGTGTTCAAGCTGAATATATCAATGAGCATGGAACAGATGATGATCAAGAATCAATTTCATCTTATAGTGTTTTAGATATATCAGTATCAGTTGATGGTAATAATATGTCAAAAGCACATAAATTACATATGAGTGATAGAGCATATTCTTTAGTTCATAAAACTGGATTGGACTGTCCAATAATATAATGGCAAATTATATAAAAAAACTTCCATTTCCTGATTGGCTTTTAAAAACTGATTACAGTATAAATTTAAAAGCTGAAGGAATATCAGAAGAAGGAGAACCAATCTCTAGTTTTGAAGGTACAGGTAAATGTATTTTTAGTGAACATTCTAAAAGAATTATAGATTCTAATGGTAAGCAGATAACTTTAGTTGGAAAAGCTGTTATGAAAGGTGATTTAGCTCCATCATTAAAAACAATTAGTGATGGAGAAATCACTATAAATAATAGAACTTATGAAATCTATAGTGGTGCTAGACCAAGAAATCCTGATGGAACAATTCATAGTACTCAATTAGAGTTGATGTAATGAAAGCAAGAGTTAAACTCGATTATAAAAAATTAGGTCAGATTAAAGCTGATGCAATAGATGCTTTAGTAAAAACAGCTTATGCATTAAAGACTGATTTGGATAAAAGTCAAACCATGCCTTTTGATACTGGTGCTTTACAAAATAGAAGTACTTTTCTCGATACAAAAAATAAAAGTAAAGGTATAGTTAGAATTGTGAGTGATACTCCATATGCTAGAAGATTATATTTTCATCCTGAATTTAATTTTCAGCAAACAAAAAATGCACATGCTGGTGCTATGTGGTTTCAGCCATATATAGATGGTAATAAAAAAGCATTTGCAAAAAATGCATTTAAAAGATTTATGAGGAGTAAATATAAATGACATTACTAGAATTGAAAGATTATTTTAAATCTAATTTCAATTGGAAAGATTCAATTTCAATTGGAAAGATAGATAATAATCAGGAAAAAGCAATTTGCTTTTATAATTCTAATAGAACACAAGCTTATGCACCGATGATAGGTGGTCATAAGAGCACTAAAATAATTCCTATAACAATTTTATTGAGATATACTAAAAACAAAAATACAGCTGAATTAATGGCTAAATCAATTTATGAGTTCTTTGAAAAAAGAACTTTTTTAATTGATAACAAGAGAGTATTCACTATGATGGTTTATGATGATCCTATTGATTTAGGAACTGATGATAAAAATGTCTATGAATATTCTTTTGAAATTGATTTTTATAAAGAAAGGTAAGGTAAACTGATGAAATTAGATATTCAAAAATTTGCTGCTACAGTAACTGTAGGGCAATTTGCTGTAAGTGAATGTGAAGTAGCTGTTAAAACTTCTGGTGACAATGAAACAGAAGTATATTCACCAATAGCAGATATAGAAGAATTAAGTTTAACTGTTGATAACAACATTGAAACTTGGTATTCAATAAATGATAATGGATGGCAAAATGCTTTATTAACAGCTAAAGCATTAAGTGGATCATTTAGCGGTAAAAGAACTCTAGGTGATACAGGAAATGACTTTATTGATGGTTTGAGATATGCAATTGGTAAAGCAGCAGAAGCTGATTTTAAAATTACATTCCCAAATGGTTCAACATTAAAATTCACTGCAGTTGTAGGATTAAGCGATATTTTAGGATCTGCAACTGATGTTGCTCCTCTAAGTGGAGATTTAACTGGAAAAGGTAAACCAGTATTTACACCTGCAGCATAACAATTGTGAGGAGTGCTATTAACAATAGTGCTCCTCATTTTTTAATTATAAAAAAATAAGAAAGAAGGTATTAGAAAATGGCTAGAAGAATTATTCAAACTGGAATAACAAAAGAAATATTAAGTGGTGATAATCAACCACAAATTCAAATAGGAGACAAATTATATGTTGTTGATGATAGACAAAAAACATTTAATTTACTTCAAAAGATAAATGAAGATGAAAAACTTACTGAATATGAGCAAGCTCAAAAAACATTTGAACTTACATTAGGAAAGGAAGCAGCAAAGGAAATAGATGAGATGAATATTCCTGTACAAAATTATATTTATTTAACTTATTGTGTAATGGCTGCTATTACAGGCGAAGAACCTGATGAATTAATGAAAAGAGCTAGACAAGGAAAAAACTAATTGTCCCAGAATCCTATTATGATATGGAATATGACTGGGATTTAATTGTTTCAAGTTTTGCACAACAGTATGGTATCAGATTACATCAAGAAATGGATTCAATTTCACATCAAGAATTTATTCAATTGTTGGTGGGATTAAATGGAGAAACATCATTAGGATATGTAGTTCAAATTCGTTCTGAAAAAAATCCTAAAAAATTAAAAGAAATGACTAAAAAAGAAAAAGATATCAGAACTGAATGGCAAATGTTTAGAGCAAAGAAAAATAAAAAACAACAAAGAATAGAGCTAAAAAAAGAAGATATAAATAAAGTATTTGGTTCTATTTTTGGAAAGTGAGGTGATATTAATGGCAAATAATAGTGTCGGTTCAGTATCAATGGATTTAGTAGTTGGTAATGGAAGAAACTTTGATAGTGAGATTAAGTCTCATGCAAAAGGTGCAGAAACTGCTTTTTCAAGTTCTATGAAAAAAATTGCTGGTATTGTTGGTGGGGCATTTGCAATAGGTAAAATAATTTCTTTTGGTAAAGAAGCTGTATCAACTGCAACTCAAATTCAAAGTGCATTTACTGGTTTAAAGTCAATTGCTGATGGTGCCGGTAAATCATTTGGAAGTGCTCAAAATTTTATTAGTGAATATACCAAAGATGGTCTTGTATCTGTTACTGAAGCGGCAACAGCATATAAAAATTTACTATCTAGAGGTTATGACACAAAGCAAATTCAAAACACAATGACCGCTTTAAAGGATAGTGCAGCATTTGGTAGACAGGCAAATTATGATCTTGGTGAAGCAGTTGTATCTGCTACTGAAGGTTTAAAAAATGAAAATTCAATTCTTGTTGATAATGCTGGTGTTACAAAAAATGTTGCTAAGATGTGGGAAGAATGGGCAAGAGCTCATAATACTACAACTTCGGCAATGACACAAGCTCAAAAGATTCAAGCTGAATATAATGGCATTTTAAAAGAAACAAGATTTCAAACTGGAGATGCTGCAACATATACTAAAACATTTGGTGGTCAAATTCAGCAATTAAAAATGAATTTTACTAATTTAAAGGTTGCTATCGGTTCAGTGATAACACCAATAGCACAGTTATTTATACCTGTTTTAAATTCAGCATTATCTGCTGTAACAAGTTTTATTAATGGAATAGGACAGTTATTAAAAGCTTTAGGATTATCATTTCCAACTGTAGTAAGTAAATCTGCTGGTGGAATAGGTGCAATTGGTCAAAGTGCTGAGAATACATCTAAAGATATTTCTGGAACAGGTAAAGAAGCAAAAAAAGCAGCAAAAGAAATAAATAAAGCTTTTGCTGGTGTTGATGAAATACAAGTGTTAAATACAAAGCAAGATTCTTCTAGTGGTGGATCATCCGGAGGTGCTTCAGGTGGTGGAACAACTGGTGGCAATGAAATTGAAGTTGTTACTAATGCAGCTGATGAAGCAAATAATATTTTTTCTGGTTTAATGGAAAAAGTTACTAAGATAAAAGATTTATTTGTAACTGGTTTTGACATTGGATTCTCAAATGTTAATTTTGATGGTATATTAAATGGTCTTTCAAATATAAAAACAAATCTTGTTGAAATATTTACATCAGATGAAGTAACCAGTGCTGCTAGTAAATGGGGTAAAACTGTTATATTTAATTTAGGAAAAATTACAGGTTCAATTGGAAAAATTGGAACAAATATAATAACAAGCTTTGTTGGAAGTATAGATAAAGCTATATCACAAAATAAATCAAGAATAAGTGATTTTTTTGCTAATATGTTTAAGATTAATACAGAATCATGGAATTTAGCAGGAAAGTTTGCTGAAGCTTTAGGAAGTATATCGGAAGTATTTACAAGTGATACTGCAACTCAAATTGGAGCTGATATTATTTCAATGTTTGCTAATCCACTTATGAGTGTTACTGAAACTTTATCAAATTTTGTTCTCGATTTGCAAAGTATATTTGTGACACCGATAGTTGATAATGTTGATTTAATAAAAACCACATTAGAAAATATTGGAACAGCAGCACAGATAGTTACAGGAACTCTATCAGAAGCATTTACTCATATGGGAGATAGTATTACACAAGTATATAGTGAACATTTTAAACCATTTTTTGATAGTTTAAAAAATGGTTTGAGTGATACATTTAATAAATTTCTTAAAGTATATAATGAATATATTCAACCGTTTGTTAAAAATACTGCAGAAAGATTTAAAGAATTATGGGATAACCATTTAAAACCACTTTGGGATAATTTATCAGGTTTATTTGGTTCTATAATGGATTTAATTAAAGTTTTATGGGAACAAAGAGTAAAACCATTTATTGACTGGGTAGTTCAAAATGTACTACCAAAGCTTATTCCGATATTCGAAAAAATAGGCAAAAAAGTAAGCAATATTTTTGGAGTTATAACAGATGTTATTAGTGGAATTATAAAGACATTAAAAGGTGTAATTAACTTTATAACAGGAGCATTTAGTGGTGACTGGAACAAAGCCTGGTCTGGAATAAAAGACATATTTGGTGGCATTTGGGATTCATTAAAAGCTTTGGTAAGAACACCAATAAACTGGATTATTGACAAATTAAATAGTTTTTTTGATAGTTTAAATAAAATTGAAATTCCAGATTGGGTACCAGTAGTAGGTGGAAAAGGTTTTCATATAAAACATATTAATAGACTTGCAAATGGTGGTTATGTTGAAAAAAATAATCCACAATTAGCAATAATTGGTGATAATACTAAAGAAGGTGAAGTAGTTTCACCAGAAAGCAAAATTTATGAACAAGCTAAAAAGGCAATTCAAGATTCTGGTGGAGGAAAACAAGAAATCGAAATCCACTTATATCACCATTATGAAGATGGAAGAATTATGATTCAAAAGATTAATCAAGAACAAATTGATGCAGGAGAAATCCTGCTTTTAACATAGGAAAGGAGATATTATGAATAATTTAGAAAGAAATCAAATAACAGTTGATGGAGTTACTTTTGAAGTTGATGGTATCTCCTATGAATATGCTCAATTAGATGGAGATAATGCTGGTAGAAGTGATAATGGTGGTATGACTAGAGATGTAATTGGTCTAACCAATAAAGTATACTGTTCTTTTAATGATAAAAGTAAATGGTATGGTCAAAATTTGTCTAATTTATTAAAACTTATCAAGAAAAAACAATGTAGTCTTAATTATTTTGATTCAAAGGAATATCAAAGATTAACAAAAAAAATGTATTTGGTTATGGACAAAGTTGAAACAACATTAATTGATGGTGAAACATATTTAAAAAATAATGTTGAAATAAGATTTATTCAAATGGATGTGGATAATATATGATAAGTGTAAGTAGTGATTATAAAAATTATATTAGTGATAATACAGCTGTATCAGCACAAAATAAAATAATAGTTGATGGTGTGGAATATTTAGGAGATGTATTAAAAACTTATCCTAAAATTTCCCACTCATCTTCTAAAATATGTGGTTCATTTCCTATTAAAACAGTTAGTTTTGAAATATATGATCTGCAAAATAACTTAGATTTTGAAGGAAAAGAGATAGAAATATATAAAGGATTAATGTTAAATGGTAATCCTTATTATGTTAAACAAGGTATTTTTATACCTCAAAAAAAAGATATTACAACAAATATTTCTAATAGAAGTATTAAATTTAGTAATGTTCAAGATAAAACTCAATTTCTTGAAGAAAAATATGAAAGTGAATTAGATTGGTCAAATAATGCAACTCATACAGGATTAGAAATAGTTCAAGAAATATGTACAAAAAAAAGTCTTACTTTAAAAAGCAATTCTTTTGCATGGTCAAGTTATTCATTTAAACAACCTAATTTCCCATCTAATATAACTTATAGACAAGTTTTAGCAAGGCTTGGAGAAATAGGTGGAGAAACAGTTATATTTGATTATAGTGGCAAATTAGAGTTTAAATCACAATTTAATACAGGTGATTCACTCGGTAGAAATAGATTTGAAAAAATTTCTGAAGAAAAAACTATAACATATAATTCAGTTGTTTTGGGAAAAGAAGGAATAAATGATGATATTGTATATCCTAGTTCTATATCAGAAACAAGAGTTTCTTTAAGAATAGAAGATAATCCATTTGTAGATCTATATAGAAAAGAAATGATTGCTAAAGTGGCATCACATATAATTGGATTAAGTTATACACCATTTGAAGCAAAAAATGTTATGGATGGTTTTATTTATGAATTAAATGATGTGATAAATATAACTGATAGAAATAATAATATATTAAGAGCAGTAATATTAGATTTAAATAATACATCTAGAATTAAATCGGATTTAAAATTGAATCTTAATTTAAAAGATACAACAAAATATAAGTTGGCTGGTAGCAATAAAGATGAATTAAATGAAGTTAAATTAAATGTGGATCATATTAAAAATGAAATTGTTGGATTAGTAAAAAAAGTTGACAATGTAAATCAAACTATTGTAGAAACTACAAATGTATTAGTTGAAGACGCATTGGAAGGTTTAACTAATACTTTTACTGTAAATGGTGGAACAAATATTTTTATGAATACAGATTTAGCTGAAACGGATGACAATGGATATGCTTATTGGACTGGAAATGCTAATAAAGTTACATACTTAGATGCAACAAATAGGATAGCTATTTTATTACAAAATGGTAGTTTTAAACAAACAATATCAGTTCCAAATGGTCAATATATTATAGGTTTTCTTTATGACAGAATTATTCCTTTATCTGAAGCTAGTTTCAAATTAAATGGAACTAGTTTTTCTTTGGATGAAAGCGGTTCAATTGAAAAAATTCTTCAGGTTACAACAAATAGTATAGAAATTGAATTTATTTGTGATACAAATGATGGATTTAGGATTTATGAATTGAGAGGTAATAAAGGAGATATTCTTCTTCCATATTCTCAAAATAGTAATGAATCTAGATCTGATACTGTCACTATAGGAAAAGGTATAAGCATTAAATCAGATTCGGCAAATGTAATTAGAAAAATAGATGCAGATGGTGATAGAAGTTATAATGCAACAACTGGCGAACTTGTAAGAGAAGATACTGATGAAGGTTCTACTTTAAAAACTATAACCATAAATGAAAGTGCTAAAATTGTTGGTTTAACATTTACAAGAATTGATGAAAACAGAACATGGATAAGTGGGGTGTAAAAATGAAATTAGATATTCAAAAATTTGCTGTTAAAACTAAAAAAACTACATTTTCAGAATCAAATTTTGATGTCGAAGGAAATACTTCAACATTAAAAATCACTATAGAATTTAGTGCTACTTCTTCTGAAACCTGGTTTTCCAGCAAACCGTTGTCCTGCACTTGCAATGGTAAAACACAAACTGCAAATGTATCCTTATCTAAAGGTGGAACTGTTAAAAAAACATTTACATTTAATAATATAAAGCATAATAATGATGGAAGTAAAACTGTATCTTGGGAATGGGAAATAACTACAGGTACATCAGGGTTGGGAACATTAACAGCAAGCGGAACAAAGAAATTAACAACAATTTCAAGAGCTTCAACAATAACAGGAATAACATCAGGAGATTATGAAGAAGATATAGCTAATGGTTTTGATATTACTATAGAAGTTTATTTAGAAGAAGATGTGTATCATACACTCAATGCAAGAGTTATAATTGGCGAAAATGATTATATATTTGCTTCAAAGACTGATGAAGATTTAAATTTAGACTCAGGACCAAATGACTGTACTATTGAATTTACTGAGTCAGAATTGAATTATCTTTATTCTTTATTTCCTAGTGATTCTTCAATAACTGTATATTTAGATTTATATACATTTTCTGATTCAGAAAAAACAAAACAAGTCGGTGAAAAATATACAGAAGAATTTACTAATACGGCATTAGTTTGTGAACCTCCTACTTTTAATTATTTTACTTATTCAGATGTAAATTCAAATACTTTGGCTTTAACAAATGATTCATCTAAAATAATAAAGGGATATTCTGTTTTACAAGTAACTATTCCTGAAAACAAAAAAGCAATTGCAAATGATAGTGCAGTAATGGAATACTATAATATAGCTGGAATAAATTATCCTTATGCTGATGATTTTGTTCAACAAATAAGCAATTATACAAATACAATTATTTCTGTATTTGCAATTGATAGTAGAGGAAATTCGACTAATGTTATAAAACCAATAGAATTAATAAACTATGAAAAAATTGCAAAAATAAGTAATAGTGCTAAAAGAGCAAATAATACTGGCTCTCAAGTAACATTTAACTTAGAAGGGCAATTCTGGAACAACAATTTTGGTTCAGTAAACAATGATTTAACTGCAACTTATAGATATCAAAAGACCGATACATCTACACCGGAATCCTGGATAGTTGGTTCAACTGCAATAGCTTTAACTAAAAATGGAAATAAATTCTCATTTGAAGGTATTTTAAGAGGAGATGCTGAGGATAATGGATTTGAATTAGAAGATTCATATAATGTTGTAATTACGGTGTCTGACAAATTATCTTCTGTTGATTTTACTTATTTAGTTAATGCATCAAGTCCAGCGGCAACAATATATAAGAATAATATTTCATTAGGTGGAGATTATGACACATCAAGAGGCGGAAGAGTCCAAATCTTAGGCAAATTTGTTATTGATCTTGAATATGTTGGGGAATATAATGATGGGAGTTGATAAAAAAATATGAAAAAAGTATTGATTACAATCTGCGAAGATTGTATGCTTATACATACATACATACATACATACATACATACATACATACATACATACATACATACAGGAAGGAGGGCAAATCTAACAGCCCTTCTTCTTTTTGGAAGAGAGGTGAAAATAGTTTAACTATTTTACCTCTCGAAAGAGGGTTGTTGTATGACAGCTAAAATTTTTAATCTAAAAAATGATAAATTATTTATTGATTCAATAGTTTATCCAGAAGGTAACAAATATAAATCTGCATCAAATTTAATTCCTAAAGTTTTATTTGAAAGTCAATCAGGCGAAATTGGAGATATTGTGTTAAATGATAGTGCTGCGAATTATAAATATTTAGAATTTTTCTATACATGGGAAACATCGAATAGTGGATGGGGTTCTACTAAAGTTGAAAATGCTAATGGTAAAATTGTTTGTTTAGATTTAACATATGACAATGGTACTTATTACTATTTGGCAACTTCAAGATATACAATAAATGAAAAGAATTTAACACTAAACAGTTCAGTAAGATGGAGATTGAACACAAATGGTTCTCAAACAAGAACTGATACTAAAACAAGTGGAGGTAGTGTTAGGGTTTACAAAATAATAGGTTATAATTAAACTGTCATAATGACAAAAAAATGAGTAAAATATATAAATTTAAACAAGATAAAATAGATTCTAGTTCAATTGTTCACGGCTCTAATAATGTTTTCGACAATTTATCGAACATTATAAAAAAATATACAGTTTTATCAGAGTTTGAGCAAACAACAACAGCGATTGCAAGTGGAAATACAAAAGATTTAGAATACAATGTGGCAAAATCAGGATATACACCTTTTGGAATTGTTGGATTAAGATGTATAGGAACAAGAAGTTCTTTTGTTAATATATATCAATGGTATATATCTGGAACAACAGCACATGTAACTTTTAGAAATACTCACACAAGTAATCCACTAGTTAATAATGATACTAAAATCTTAATTTTTGTTTTATATATTAAAAATAGTTAAACTCTTTATATGAGTAAAATTTATAATTTAAAAGAAGATAAAATTTCTTCTGATTCTATTATATGCAAATATAATAATAAATATTATACTTTATCTGAATTATTGAATGTTGAAACAGGAGATTTAGCAATAACAAAAATAAGTGGCAACTCAACTGCTACAGGATACTATGTAAAATATGGAAATATTGTTATGGTTAATATAACAATTTTAACAACAGGAACAACTGATAGTGGGGAAGATTTATTTGTTGGAACAATTTCAAATTTTACACCTAAAATAAATACTATTCTTGTAGGATATGTTGGTGTTAGACCTCTTATTGCTAATTTAACAACTGAAAAAAAGATAACAGTTAGAAATGCAAGTGCTTCTTCTTTAGGGAAAAACTCTAGTCCAAGTATAAGAGGAACATTTTTAATTAATTAAAGAAAGGAGAATAAGATGGAAGAATTTAAACAACTTGCTGGATTAATATTCCAGTATGGTGGAACAGTCATTATGGCTGTTCTTTTTGTTATATATCTCTTTCTTGATAGAAAAGATAGAAAAGAAAAAGAAAAAACTGAGAAAGAGGATAAAAAGGCCGAAAGAGAATCAACAGCGGCAGTTCTAAAAGAATTATCAGCAAGCAATAGGAATATTGCAGAAAGTCTCAATTTATTAAAAACCAGTATGGATAATACAAATAATGAGTTTAAACAGCATGATGAAAGATCAATTAAAAATTTTCAAAAAATACATGAAGATTTAATTATTTTAAAAGAAAGAAAATAGGAGGAAATTATGAAAGAAAAATTTATTAAATGGTTAAAAGCAGCAGGTATTAGAGCAATTAAAACAGTTGCACAAACTGCAGTAGGTGTAATAGGTTCAAGTGTAGTATTAAGTGAAGTTGATTGGTTAACTGTAATAAGTGCTAGTTTATTAGCAGGTATTGTAAGCTTACTAATGAATATATCAGGATTACCTGAATTAGTACCAGATGAAGAAGAAAATGAATTTGAAATAGAAGAAGGTGATTAATATGTTATTATCTGTCAAAAAAAGAAAAACATATCTTAAATTTTTGGGATATTATAAAGGAACAATTGATAGTAAGAAGAATAAAGAATTAACAAAGGCATATTTGCATTTACAAAAAGACTATTTCTTTAATAAAGAAGATATGGATAGTATATACGGTCCAGATACTGATATACTTTTAGAATCAGTTTATAATGTAAAAAAATATTCTAAAAATTTCGATATTAAAAAGGATAAAATGTATTGCAGATGCAAAGGCAAATACTGTACAGGTTATCCAGCTGTAATAGATGCAAATCTTGTAAAAAACTTACAAGCAATAAGAGATAAGTTTGGTTCCACTAAAATAACAAGTCTATTAAGATGTAAAAAATGGAATAGTTTACAACCAGGTGCTTCAAAAACTTCAAAACACATAAGTGGAAAAGCTGTAGATTTTCAAACTAAAGTTTCTTCTTCTCTAAGTGGAAGAAAAGATATGATCAATTATTGGTTTAAACTTACTAAACCTAATTATGGTTATTGCAATGGCTATTATAAAAGTAGATGGAGTAAAGGAACTAAGATAAGCAAGGGTATGGGTGCTTCTACACATTGTGATGTAAGATAATATATGATAAAATAAAAAAGAACTAGCGGTGAGGTAAATGCTGCTAGTCTTTTTTTATTGCAAAAAAATATCTTTTGTGTTATAATATAGAGCCATAAAAAGAGGGGAATATATGACAAAAGAAAGAAAGATTCAAGCAATAAAGAATAGAATTGAATATTGTGAGAAAAATAATAAACATAAGAAGTTGTTAAAGGAACTAAATAATAAATATAAAGAGTTACTGACACTAAAGTAGTACTCTTTTTTAAATTTAAAGAATAAAATAAATTGTAAAAACTTGTTGCAAAATAAAATGACATAGTATAGAATATATTACTAATCTGTGGTATAATATAACTAAGAATAGGGAGGTGTTTTATATGAAGGCTCTAACTATTGCAAAACACATAATTTGTAAAATGCTTGAAAGTAATATTGAAATAACTCAATTAAAACTACAAAAATTATTATATTTTACTGAAGCATATTATATGGCTGTATATGATAGAAATGAATTGTTTCATGAAAATTTTTATGCTTGGACATATGGACCTGTATGCAAAGAGGTTTATAATGAATATAAGGTATACATGAATTTACCTATTCCTGAAATAGATTGCAGTAATTTAAATGATATAGAGATAAATGCCAAAAATAGTATTGATGCAGTTTGCAACATATTTGGCAAATTATCTACAACTCAATTAATAAAATTGACACATATGAAAGATTCTCCATGGTTTAAAACTTATACAAGTAGTGATATTCCAATTTCAAAAATCGCAACTAAAAATTGGTTTAAGGAAGTATTTTTAAACAATGCCAAAAATTAACCCAAGAGTAAAACAAAGTACCATAGATACATTATTAAAACAAAAGGATCAATCATATGAATATTCTGACATTATTAAAGATAGAATACAAACATATATTGATTATACTAAAAATTATTTAAGACAATTATCTGTTATTTCTGCTATAGAAGATAATGATATAAAAGAGAAAAGATTTGAAAAATTTGAAAAAAGTGTTGCCGACGATTTAGAATTAATAGAATATTTATCAAACCCTGATACAGATTTATATAAAGATATTAAAATAATTGAGTCATTAAGGCACAATTATTATAAAATTCAAAATGCTTGTGTTAAAATAAAAAATGATATTGTTTTAAAAAAATTAGAAATATATGAAAATAAAACTATAGATTCCGAAAGAAAACTTTCTAAATTAGAAACTAGGATTGAAGGAATGGGTGGTACTGTTATTTCAATTATTTTATCAATTTCAGTTATAACTTCTATTATTGTAGCTATTGAAAAAATAGAATTAAAATTTGTTCCTTTTTTAGTTTTCAGTATAGTATGGTTTGGAATGACTTATTTATTATTTGTTCACTGTTTATTTAAAAAAGATGATAAAACAAATAGAACTGCACTTATTTTATATATGTTAATTACTTTTATTTGGATTGTAAGTATGTTTTTTTCCTTTAGACCTCAAATAATTGAATTAATTGAATGGATATTATAAAAAACACTCAAAATTAATTGAGTGCTTTTTTATTTCCATTTATCATAAATTAGATCCTCTTCATTCCAATTTTCATATTTACTTTTTAAGTATTCTCTAATAATGCTACCAATTAATTCTCTTTCTTCTTTAGTGCCAAAATCATATTTTCTATGACATTTATTTTCTGTTAACTCAGTACATAATGTAACCACATTTTGTTCTATACCTAAGCCACCTTTAGTTCTACTAATATAATGTGCATTAGGCATAACATTATAGTTGTTTCCACATACAACACAACAACCTTTATCTCTTTCCCATACTTTCTTTTTTACTGACATTGGAATATCAGTAGCTTTACTTCTTTTTGTTTTCATTTTACCTTCCTTTCACACTTAATCTGCACTAAATTTGTGTGAAAAATAGTTCAAATGAATACTAATAGTAAATAAAGAAACCTAATAAATAAAGGACTTTATAGAATAACAAAGGTTATTCAATTGGCTCCCACATTCTCCACCAATATGTAATTTAGTCCTATTTTTAGGACTTTTTTATTTTTCACACTAAATTCGCACTAAATTTATTTTATAATTTATCTAATAAATCTACTATTTCTTCTTGTACAGTAGGAAATAAATGCAAGTAGGTTCTTTGCATCACATCTATTGAATGTCCCATCCTATCTGACATCATTAAGAAGAATTTAGTAGTATCAGTTTGTCCTGATTTAATATATTCATTTATAAGCAATGATACATGACTATGTCTAAATTCATGCATTGTTATTTCTTTTACTCCAGACAACTCGAAATAATGATGTTTGTATCTATCCACTGTAGTAGTAGGTAAGTATGTTGATGATCCAAAAACAAACCATGAATTTGAATAATCTTTATATTCTTGCATTTTTTCTTTATAATTGTAAAGATTATCTTTTAATGTTTTGCTCATTTTTATCTTTCTATTCTTATTAGTCTTAGTAGAAGTAACAATTGCATGTCCTTTTACTTTAACACATAGTGTTTTATTTATTTTTATTTCATTTTTAATAAAATCAATATCATTCCAGGTAAGAGCTAATATTTCACCTTTTCTTGCACCTGTATAAAAAGCAGTTATAAAAAATGTTTTCCAAAGAGGATCATCAATAACTGAAATGAATTTATTAAAATCTTCTAATGTAATATATCTTAGTTTTGTTTCATCATCTGTAATAATATCATTTTTTTGCTTAAATCTACCAAATGATTTTACAGGATTATATTGAAGAGAGTAATATTTCATACCATAATCAAATATGCTCTTCAAAATATTTAATACTTTATTCATATAGTTAACTTTGAGACCTAAATTTTCAAAAATTTGAGCCCAATTACTAATATCTGATATATTTATTCTATTAATATATTTTGATTTAAAATAGGGTTCTATATGCTTTATATAGTTTTGTTTGTAAGTGAATATTGTTGATGCCTTTTTGTGTTTTTCTAAATCTTTAAAATATTCACTAGCAACTAAATCAAATCTTTTATTAATTGGATTATCATTTAATAATACAAAATTAGAATAAGCATCTTCACATTCTTTTTTTGTTAAATATTTTTGTGATGTATGATTTACTCCATTCTTATATTTAGTAAAATAATAACATCTTCCATCTTTAGTTGGTTTTCCTTTATGTATTGACATAAAATCATTGCTCCTTTTCTGTAAATTTGTTATAATAGGAGCATAGAAAAAGATATTCTTGGTCGGATATATTTTTCTTAGGGGTTCTATGCTCCGTATCCGGTGTTACAGCACTGGATTTTTTATTTTGTAAGTAAATATATTTATTTACTCTTCTTTATCATATTTAATTCCTTCTAATTCAGGATAATATGTACAAATAGTATGTCTACAACCTTTATGAAATAGACCATCCTTTATAGCATCAGATAAAAGTGGATATTTCGAATTTGGTTTACATTTTGTAAAAACATCATCCAGTAATATCTTTTTTTCCCATTTTTTACATAGTTCACAAGAACCACCATGAGAAGTGACAATCACTAATGATTCACCATATTCTCTCCTTGTAGTTGAATCTCTTTCTAATGCTTTTAGTGTATTAGGTTCAATTAATTTTTTTACATCAGGATTATATATTAATGTGTTATTAGTAGTACCTAATGATGTTAAGTAATCAAATGTTTTAGTTAATAAATTAATAATAAAAGTAATTATTTTTTTAATCATATTTATCATCCTTTTTATTTAATTTATTAATAATTGATGATAAATCCAATTCTTCTTTTGTTAAATCTTTTCCAATAATATCAGCTAATGGTATTCCAAGTTTTTCAGCAATAATGTTTGCAGTTTCTAATCCCATTCCATTTTTATTATTTTCCCATCTAGATATATTTGACACATTAATGTCTAATTTATTTGCAAAGGAATTTCGAGATAATTTTAGTTTTTCCCTTAAGTATTTAAGGTTATTATAAATATATAACATTTGCATCACCTATTTACATTTTATAATTATTTTTGCAAAATTGCAATAAAATAGTTGACTTTTGCAAAATTGCAAAATATAATTAAATTATAGTTGAGGAGGAAAATATGAATAAAGATATTGAAATTAAAAAATTCATAGGAAAAGAATTAATGCTTTTAAGAAAAGATTATGGATTATCAAATGAAGCATTAGCTGTAAAAATCAATATAGCACCTTCGACATTATCAAGGTATGAGAATGGAAAAGGTAAAATGCAATTAGAAATAATTGAGAAAATTGTTTCTGCTTGTGATTCTAATATATTTATTTTTTTTAATAATTGTTTTGCAAAATTGCAAAAATAATTGTTTATATTATTTTTTCCAACATTAAAAAATAATATACCTATTTTTAAAAAGAAAGGAGCAGTAAATATGAATACATTTATTCAAGGCTTATTAATTGTATGTATTACATTAATAATTTTAGCAATTATTGCTATTAATGCAAATGATAAGAATAATAAGAAAAAATAAAATATCCGACCAAGAAAGGAATAACTTTTATGAATGAAAAATTAAAAAATAAAGATTATTTGTCTGCAAATGATCTTATGGAGATAATACCAAATCTTACTTATGATAATGCTATCAAATATATAAATGAAGCCAGAAAAATAATGGAAGAAAAAAAATTATTTATTCCAATTACTAGACCTAAAGTAGCATTGACATCCATTATAAGAAAGATGTTTGGATTTTAGAAAGTGAGGTGATTAATGATGAAAAAAATATTGAATATCAAATGGGAAAACATAATATCAATTATGTTTGGTAGTTTCTTTATTTATGCTATTACTTATCATCAAGTAATAAATGGTTTTGATCTTATAAATTTATTCTATGAATTGATGATTTATGGATTAGTTACATTCATGACAAATTATGGAATTAAAAGTATAAGAAATGAATACAAATCAAAATAAAAAAGAAAAAGCATCTGTTAAATCTTTTTCTTATGGAAATTATATCACATAAGAAAGAAAAAATCAATTTTAAGGGGTTTTGAAATGTATAGGAGGAATAATGGCAGTTAAAAGTTTTGCATTCTATAGTGAATACTATGAATTAATCACATTGTTAAATGAAGAAGAACAAAAAGAATTATCTTTAGCAATTCTTAATTATATGTTTGATGATAAAAAACCAAATTTAAATGCTAATCAAATGAAAATTTTTAAAAACTTAAAAAGACCATTAGATAAAAGTAAATCAAAAGCAAAAGCAACATCAAATCGAAATCAAAATGAAATCAAAAAAGAATCAAATGAAAATCAAAATGATATCAAATTGAAATCAAATGAAAATCAAAACAAAAACACATCAGATGTTATTGTTAATGTTAATGTAAATGTTAATGTTAATAATATTATTAAATTTATAGAAGATAACTTTAATAGAACTATATCTAGTTATGAATATGAACAAATACAACTGTTAGTAAGCAAGTATTCAAATGAAATAGTATTATATGCATTTCAAAAAACTTTAGATGCAGGAAAGAAAAGTTTAAATTACACAAAAGGAATATTAAAAAACTGGGAACAAGATAATTTAAAAACACTTGAAGAAATAAAAATTCAGGAAAATAAAAAGGAAACAAAAGGATGGGAGGATGAATACTGGAATGAATAAAAAAATATTTAAAATGCTTTGTATAAATTTTAACAAAGATGCAAATAAAGAAACTTATTCTCTTTGGGAAGAAGAATTAAAAAAATATGATCCTATTTATGTTGATAAAGCTTTACATACAATTATAAAAAATGATAAGTATTTTCCTACATTAGCAAGAATCATAGATGTAATAAAAATTGAAATGTTATCTACTGAAACAGAAAATGAAATTATAGATGAAGAAACACAAAAAGAATTTGATGAATTTCAAGAATTTATTAAAGCATTTAGGGAGTCATAAATATGGCAAAAGAAGAATTGGATTGGCTACAATCAAATAAATGTAAATATTGTGGATGTGAACTAGCATTTAAAAGTGGTTCTGAAAGAATCATTTGTAGAAGATGTGGAAAAATCAATTATAAAAATAGAAAAGTTGAATTTAGTAACATTATGAGAAAAAGATTAATGAAAGGAAGAAAAAAATGTTAAATCAAGTAGTTATAGCTGGAAGATTAGTAAATGATCCAGCTTTAGAAGAAAAAGAAGAAGGAAAAAAAGTAGTAACAATTACAGTATCAGTGCCTAGAAGTTATAAAAATGTCGATGGGACATATGAAACTGATTTCATAAAATGTATTTTATGGAATTGTATAGCAGAGACTTGCCATGAATACTGCAAAAAAGGAGACATTGTTGGTGTTAAAGGAAGAATCCAAACAACAGTAAAAGAAACAGAATCTGGAGAAAAAGATTATTCTATGGATATAGTAGCTGAAAAAGTTTCTTTCCTAAGTTCTGGAAGAAAAGAACAGGAGGACTAATGAAAGAAGATAATACTAAAGTAAGAAATATTTATGAAAGAATCAATTTGATTACTTCAGAATTAGGAGTAATTGCTAAAAATTTACAGGTAGACATTACAAAGTCAAGAAGTTTTAAAGCTGTTGGTGAAAGACAAATTTTAGATGCTGTAAAACCTTTAGAAAACAAGTATAGAGTTACTTCTTATCCAATGACAAGACAAATAATAGACAAAGATGTAATTGAAAAAGAAAATGACTATGGTATAACAAAAAGTTTATTTATGAGAATAGAAACAATCTATAGATTTGTTAATATAGATAATCCGGAAGATTATATTGAAACTACGGTTTATGGTGATGGAATAGATACAAGTGATAAAGCACCTGGAAAAGCTATGACATATGCTGATAAATATGCATTAATGAAAATATATAAAATCAGTACTGGAGATGATGAAGGAAAAGAAAAAACTCCAAAAATAGTATCTAAAAAAAATACTGAAGAAGAATTAAAGAAAAGAACAGAACTTATTGCAAAATTTGAAAAATTAGTTTATGCAACAAATACTGATAGAGAATTAATTTATTCAACATATAAAGTAGAAAATAATACACAATTATCTATTAAACAATTAGAACAAGCAATTAGGAAAATGGAAAAAAAACCAATAATTAATGAAACTAAGGAAGAAGAGGTATTTTAATGAAAACAGAATTAAATGAAAATGAATTAACATTAGTTGTAAATAAACAAGAATTAGGTGTATTAGAAACAAATGCACTAGCAATAAAAGAAAAAATAGAAGAGTTATTACCAAACTATGATGCTAAAAACTATGATATTACAAATTTAGATCAAGCAGTAAAAGATAGGGCATTATTAAATAAAACAGGTAAGGCTTTAAATGACAAAAGAATTGCTTTAGAAAAAGAGTTTAATAAACCATTTGAAAATTTTAAAGCAATCATTAAAGAAACTACTGATTTAATAAAATCAGCAAGTTCAAAAATAGATGAAGTAGTAAAAGAAGTTGAAAATAAAGATAAAGAAGATAAGAAAAAAGCAATTTTAGTAATTTTTGAATCTGAAGTATCTGAATTAAAAGATGTTTTACCATTTGAAAGAATATTTGATGAAAGATGGTTAAATAAAACATTTGATATCAAAGATGTAGAAAAGGATTTAATAAGTAAATTAGAACAAATTAGGACTGATTTAATAACTATAAGTGAATTACATAGTAAATATGAAGTTGAGCTTAAAAATGATTATTTAACACATTTTGATTTAGGATTAGTAATTAGAAAAAATTCTGATTTAACTCAAAAAGAAGAATTATTAAAAAATCAAAAAGAAGAAACTGAAAAAATAGTTGAAGAAAAGAAAATAGAA